>Ga0247843_1000396_pt1 | contig 104558 bp, 99 predicted proteins | sample LaCruzMarch2017__FD_192420 | JGI IMG/M metagenome (GOLD analysis project Ga0247843, IMG submission 192420) | Freshwater microbial communities from meromictic Lake La Cruz, Castile-La Mancha, Spain - LaCruzMarch2017_8m | ecosystem: Environmental > Aquatic > Freshwater > Lake | place: Spain...
CGGAATTTAAAAATAGTTCGCAAGTATTTTGAGAGAGCAGTTACCTCTGCTCTCTTCTTTTTTTATCCTCTATAAATTCCAATTTATTATCAAGTGTTTCATTCCGAAATTAAGTGAACGGCATTGTATTAAAATAGTAAAGCAATAAAGAGCTGGGATCGATAGAAGAGTCGATACCTAAGTTTCAGCCTTTCGAAAGATTACTTCTTCAAATCCCGCCAACTCTTACCTTGGCGAGCCTTCGGATTCATTTGATGTTCACGAACAGCCTTCTGATGGCCTTCATAAGTTTCAGAAAAAATATGAGTCCCATCATTTTGACTCACAAAATACAAGTAAGGCGTATCCGCCGGATTCAGCGCAGCTTTCAAGCTTTCAAATCCAGGATTCGCAATCGGAGTCGGAGGCAATCCGTAAATATGATATGTGTTGTAAGGATGCGGGGCCCGGAGGTCTGCGCGGGTGATACTAAGAACGACGCGTCCCAAATCCAGTGCCTTGCCATAAATAATTGTAGGATCCGTTTGCAGCTTCATTCCCTTTTTTAATCGGTTATAAAAGACCGCCGAAATAATCGGCCGTTCATGAGGAGCCCCAGTCTCTTTTTCAACGATACTTGCCAGGGTCACCACATCTTTGCGCTTCCAACCTTTGCGAAGTGCCTGCCCCTCAAGAGGCTCGTAACTTTTTAAAAATTTCTCAACCATTTTGGTGACCAATGCTTGCGGCTGCATGTGCTTAGTCAGCTGATAGGTCTCTGGATAAAGATAACCTTCAAAAGATGGAAGGTGTTCACCCAAAAGCGTAAAAATACGCTCTCGGTCCATTGCCGCCTGCAAGAAATCATTCTGGGAGCCAAAGCCCTGCTTTTCAAACAGTTCAGAGATCTCAAAAAGATTCAGACCCTCTGAAATTGTAAAATTGCGGCCAATGGAACGACCTGAGGTTAATATCTCGATCACTTCAGCAGGCGTCATATTCTTTCGAAAAGAATACTCGCCTTTCTTTAGTCTTGCGCCCACCCGGTGAATTCGCATGGTCAGCCAAAACAAATGGGAATCGCGGACCACGCCCTTCTCATGCAGCTCTTGTGAGATTTTCTGAATCGAATCCCCGGCCACCACATCGTGAAATACCACTTCTGAGGAGGTCGAGGCGGCGCTCCAGAAAAACAGATGCACATAGCCAGCAAAGGCACCCACCACGGCCACCAAAAGCAAGGCGAGGCTACTGCTGACAATCCAGCGATTTTGCACTTAAGAAGTTGCTCCTAGATTCATACCGGGCAAATTTTTGCTCGGGTCATAGGGAGTCGGGTCTTCAAGGCTTGCCACAGGAATCGCACAGTACTGAATGGCGAAGTGCGCGGAAGGTCTGTCGTTACCTGATTTACCCATGCCGCCGAAAGGAAGTCTTGAGCTTGCGCCATTCGTTGTTCGGTTGAAGTTCAATAGGCCCACTTTAGCCTCCAACAAAGCCTTTTGATAAAGCTCTTGGCTCTTTGTAAATAGAGCGCCGACCAAGCCATAGCCCGAAGAATTCACAATCTTCAAAGTATGATCAAAATCATTCACTCGATAAATCGAAACATTAGGACCAAAAATTTCAGATTTTTGATAGACGGAATTGGGCTCAAAGCTCTTCACCAAATTAATACTTGGAGTGACATAGTGGCCCGGATGTTTCAGGTCCAAAGCTTTTCCTCGCATCATGGATTCGGCGCCTTCACGCTTGGCGATCTCTTGAAAGCGAAGATACTTCTCCACAGCCTGTTCGTTAATCAGAGGACCCATAAAAACAGTTTCGGACCAGTGACCGATCGAAAGTTTTTTTGCTGCCTGATAAAATCTTTCCGTAAATTCGTCAGCGATTTTTTCGTGAACAAGGACTCGGCTGGTGCAAGCGCAGCGCTGACCGGTGGTCATAAAGGCGCCCACAAGAGTTTCGTACACGGCTTTTTCCATATCGGCATCATCCCAGATGATCGTGGCGTTTTTCCCACCCATCTCAAGAGCCAGAATTTTCCAATAATGGTGGAGGGTCTCCTGCTTGATTTTCAAACCCACTTCGTAAGAACCAGTGAACAAAATTCCATCCACATGTTCATGCACCACAAGGCGCCGTCCAGTTTCCCCATCACCTTGAATCATATTCACTACGCCCGGTGGAAACCCGGCCTGTTCAAAACATTGGGCCATCATTTGCCCGACCGCAGGAGTTTGCTCCGAAGGCTTAAAGACAATCGTATTGCCCATGGCTAAGGCAGGAATGATATGGCCATTCGGCAAATGTGCAGGAAAATTGAAAGGACCAAGGACAGTCATCACGCCCCGAGGTTTAAATCGAATCACCCCTTCGACGCCGGGTAGGGCATTTGGCAGATGTTCCTCTGCGACAAGTTTCAAAGAATGATTGAGAGTGATATCTATCTTACTCGTGAGGGCAGCTGCCTCGGTCGCGGATTCCCACTTGGGCTTTCCAGTGTCCCGAGCAATAGCAATTGTCATGTCTTCTTTGCGAGCTTCAAAAACTTCCTTTAGTCGCAACAGATAATTTTTACGTTCGTCAACTGTCAAGCGAGCCCAAGGCAAATAAGCTTTACGAGCCGCTTCGACCGCCTGGTCAGCATGATCATAGCTAATGGACGCGGTCAAAATGTGATCTTTGGTGTTCGAAGGGCTGAAGCTTTTAATCGTGCCATCGGGCTTGTCTGGTTTTACAAATTTGCCATTTATAAAATCGCCGCGGTACTCGTAGGCTTGATCAATAGGGTTCATGTGAGTTCCTTTCCCGGATGGGTGTAATTCAGCGGAGAGATCGAAATTTTTTGTCCAAGATCTAAATTCAGGAGCTGCCGAGTGCCGGGCGGCAAGGATACTTCAGAGCCCCTTGCATCGTAAGGGCAGACGGTCGAAATAAATTCGCCATCGGCGAATGAAGCAATAATTCCATTTTGTTTATAGCTTGCATCCTTAAATTCCTGAACCTGGAATGATTGGCATTCTTTGACGGGCCGAATTTTAGCCACATCGCAACCATAGTGAGGACCACCATCAAAAGGATCCACCTCATCTAAATACTCAAAGCCAATGCTTTCCAGTAAGTGCTGAGCGGGTTTCGTTTGTTCGCCGACTCTGCCCACCACCAGCCTTGCTTTGGCGTCCAAAAGAGCAAGATAAATATCATCCGTCGGAAAAAGGGAGCTAATAAATTCTTTGTGAGTGCGACTGAGAAGATCAGCCTCTTGATAAGGAAGACCAGTAAAGCGTCTGCCAAGTGCCTCCCAAAATTCAGAACGGCCTTCTTCTGTCAGGGGGGGCGTCAATTCGCAAAGCACACGTTTTTCGAAACGCTGGGGCTCCATGGCCATAAATACAAAGCGAGTCAGGGAGATCTGTTTCCCCAATTTTTCTGGTCGCCTTCGATACATGCGGTTGACCAACAGGCCGCCGATTTCTGAAGGCCCATCGGTGTCCATCTGAAACTGAAGAACTTGGTGGATAAAGCCGAGGCCCAAGTCTTCACTATAGAGATTCTTTTTCACAATTTTAAAATAAGAGTGAGGAATAGCCTCAGTGCCATGCTTAGCCATGATTAAAGAACTTCCAATGACGGATTGTTCTTCGGTGTCTTCAAGGACAAACAAATACTCCGACTCTGCTTTGCTCTGCTTGCCCAGAAAGCTTTCGACGCTGCCTTCAATTTTTGTAGACAGCGCTTTTTTTTCTGTTGGCAAATTCAACAGCGTGAACTGCTTGGCCAGATCAAAAAGATCTCCGACGTCCTCACGCTTGCAGGACCGTACAATAAAGCTCATAAGCAGAGCCTTTCTATCAAGCGCCGATAAAAGGCGGTGGTGGTTTTCAAATCTTCGATGGAAACCCGTTCGTTGGGTGTATGAATATTTCCTTCTCGAAGGCCGGGACCAAAAGCGATGCACTCAATGCCGACCCGTGAAAATAAGCTCGCTTCACTGGTGGACGATTGACTCTTCGAAGCTGGATCGAGGCCCAACTCAACGAGGGCAGCGTGGGCAGCGCTCACCAGTTCCGAAGTTTCTTCAGTTCGAAAAGGTTTTTTGTAGTCGCTCACGCGAAGTTCGGCTCCGACTTTTTGGCAGGCGCCGTGCAGTTTCATCATCCATTGATCATAGATTTCATTGCTAATGCTGGGGGTGATTCTACAGATTCCAGAAAGGTACACATGGTCGATTCTGGTTTTGACAGTCCCGATGTTCAAAGTCGGATAGGGGGGCTGGAAATCTGAATCGGGATATTTTAAGAAAGAATCTTCGAGCTCCAAAATTTCACGGTAAATAATATTCAGTTTCCGGGCCATTGGTTCTTTAAAGCCAGAAACGGGATCCAGCTCAACAAAGGCATGTGCAGGGACCGTGTTGAAGGTGGTTCCGCCTTCGATTTGCATAATGGCTAAGTCTTCCGGCAACTGCGAAAGATAAGTCAGCATTTTCTTTATGGCGCTTTCCCCAAGACTAGGATTCGAAGAATGCGCCGCTTTGCCCGAGAAAAGCTTACTTTGAGAGGAAGTACTTTCCTGTAAATCGTGGGACACCCGGTAGTGTTGTTCTGCATCGGAAAAAGGAACACGAATTTCTACTTTTGCATAGCCCAAGCCTGCGGTGATCAAGCGCAGATTCGAAGCTTCGGCCACCACGGCCCATTTTGCGTGAACTTTACTTTTTCGAATCAGGCGCAAGGCGCCCATCATCCCGGAGCCTTCGCCAAAAGTTCCCACAAGCACCGGAGGATGTTTGAATTTTTTGCCCGCAAAACTTGAAATCGCAGCAAGCTTACAGAGTAAGTCACATTTAACGTCTGCGGCACCGAGGCCGTGAATATAGCCATCAATAATATGCGCATCGAAAGGATTGCACTGTGTTTTTGCCCACTGAGTATAAATTCCGGGCCCAACAGTATCCAAATGATTCTGAAACATGATTTCGTTTTGTTTGCCCGCACCTGGAAGACGGGCGATCACATTGGCTTCTTCAAGATCGGAATGAAATTCAGCCTGAAGCTCCACCTCAAGGCCTGCCTTTCTGCAAAGTTCTGCAGTCGCATGAGCCATCGCCATCGAACCTTGTTCGGTGGTGCTATCGACTGAAATCAAATGCCGGCAGGCCGCAATAAAATCCACTAAGTTCCTTTGGCTGCGGCAGACGCAGCGGCAGCTTCTTCAAGAAGCGCTTCTTCAATGATTTTTCGCGCCACTTGAATGTCTTCATCTTTGATGACTGCGGGCACCAAAAAGCGCAGACGTACCGGATCTTTTCCACAGCTAAAAGCCATAAGCCCTTTGCGGAAGATGGATTTTAAAATTTTCTCGACAGTTTCTTTTTTTCCATCGAGGGGAGTAAAGGCAATCATTAATCCCATGCCCGCAACATCTCCGATTTTTCCTTTGCAGCTGGTCTCGCCGAGTTCTTTGAGCATTCCCGTGAATTTTTTGTGGATGGATTGAATCTTGCCCTCGGGTCCGAAATAGTCACCTTCCGACAGCATCTCTAAAATTTCAATTCCTGCTGCCAAAGCCGAGGAGGCTCCTGAAAAAGTCCCGGCGATTAAACCGGGCTGTGGATTCATCGCTTCCGTGTAAAGGGTGACTCCAACTTGAGCGGTCTTTGCGATGGTGCAGATATCCACATAATCACCAAGGCCTAGAGTTTCAAAAGCAAAGGCTTCACCTGTTCGACTGAAGGTTTGCACTTCATCGAACCAGATAGGTACGTTTTGTGATTTACAGAAATCCAGCAAAGGAAGAAAGAATTCTTTCGGAGCCGGCATGTAGCCGCCTTCGCCAAGCATGGGCTCAAATGTGAAAACGCAAATGTTTTTGCCGTGTTTTTCGAAATGTTCTTTCATTCCATTCAAAGTTTTTTCTGTCGATTTGGGATCGCGGTAATCATAAAATGGAAGACGCAACATTTCGTGATATTCCGGAAGACCAACTTTAAAAGCGGGGTTGTCCGTGAGTTCTGCCATCATGGTCGATCGACCCGCAAAGGCGTTCTTGAAACAAAGGACCATTCTTGCCGGGGTGGTTTTTTGGCGGGCAATTTTTAAGGCACTTTCGTTGGCCATGGTACCGCAAGTAGATAGCCAACCGTACTTCAGTCGACTGCGCTTTCCGGCCATTGCGGTGATTTTCTCTAAAAATATTCGATACTCTTTATTGGGCTGAAGATTGCCTTGATTGGCAACGTCCACCAAAGCGCCACGAATGGCGGCTTTAATCAAGCGAGGGTGAGCGTGACCCATCAAGTGAATACCAATTCCATTAATGAGGTCGAGTTTCACACTGCCGTCTTCGAGTTCGACATAGGCGCCATTTCCAGCTCCGGTTCCAACATAATCATAATAGAGAGGACGACCGCGAACAGTCCCTGCTTTTTGAATTTCACTTTTACCATGTTCTGCAAAGGCGGCAGATGCTGGCTGAATCGTTTTGATATTCTGATCGATGGCGAAGACTTCTTGCACGAGCTCCTCAATCAGTTTTTGAATTTTTGGTGATTTCAGCAGCTGATGTCCAAAGAGTGATTCCATGAAACTTCTTTCTCCCACTGCGGGTGAAAAATGCAGTGAATTTTGAGTCTTCATTCTACTGCCGTGCAATGATGATGACAAGGTAGCTGGGTTCGAATTAGATTGACCCTGTGCTTACCAAACAACACCTTGTATTGCTTTTTTTGGGTCTTTTTTGCTTCACTGGGCCAACGTTGGGACAGACTGATGTTTTTCTGAAAGGCATCGAGGCCTATCAGGCCAAAAACTATGAAGCAGCAAAAGAGAATTTTGTAAAAGCTCTGGAGCTTCAGCCTGAAGCTGCAGAAGTGTTGCTCAATTTGGGACTCACCTATCATGCTCTAGGGGATGCGCCTCGCTCTTTGGCTTATTTGCGAAAGGCTAAGTCAAGAGATCCCAATTCGGCGGCGGCTCATGAGGCTCTAAAGTTTTTGCGATCAAAGGGCATTGGCTCGGAGCCCCTGCATTCGGGCCTGTTGGCCGAAGCCGCAGAGGTTCTTCAGCGAATTCCAGCGGTCCTTTTTCTGATTTTGAATCCGATTTTTTTCATCCTCGCGGGTTGGGGTTTGCTGAGTTATTTGGCTAGAAAGCGGAAAGCTTCTGATGCAGACACAGTGGTTTTTCCTCGCAGCTTGGTCTTGCTGATGAGTGCCTGGGGAGTTGGAATGAGTGCTCAAGGTCTTCGCACCTATTATTCACTTGAAACCCTCGCTACAGTGATTGCTCCACAAGCACAGGTCTTGGCAGCACCCAAACCCGGTGCCCCTTCCTTATTCGAAATCGGTGGCGGGACCGAAGTCCTGGTTTTGGAAAGCAAAAATGAAGCTGATAAAGAATGGCTTCAAATCCAAAATCGGAGTGATGAAGTGGGTTGGACTCCGGCTGAAGGTCTGATAGTCACATCATTTTAAGTTTCAGAATTTGACTCTGTGACTGGCCTTGACTCAACTCGCCGAAGATCCTAGAATCTCAGTAGATGTTGTTGCGCGTTATTCATTTTTATTCGGGTGTTTCTTCTTCGCTGAAAAGCTTGAGATTTTTATTGGTCGCTCGCCTTTTGACTGGCCTTTTGGTCGGGTTCCTTGCCTTGCTTGTTGGCTGTTCAAGTTCAGAAAAGAAGGCGGAAACTCCGGAGGCCGCCTTTGCAGAAGCCGAAGAATTCGACAAGGCCGAACGCTATGACGAAGCCATTAAACGCTACTATGAGGTTCGAAATAAATTTGCATACAGTCGATTTGCCACCAAGGCCGCCTTGGCGATAGCGGACGCGCACTTCAAGCAAGAATCTTTTCCCGAGGCTCAGATCGCGTATCAAACCTTTAAGGATTTACATCCCAAGCATCCGCAGATTGATTATGTCTCTTTCCAAATTGGGATGAGTTATTACAAACAGCTTCCGCCAACGGTCGATCGAGATCTCACTCTGGCCGCTAGTGCCATAAGCCAGTTTGAAGAAGTCGAAGTTCGCTTCCCGAATTCTGAACATGCGAAAAAAGCTTCGGAGTTGAAACAGGATTGTCTCAAACAATTAGCGGGCAAAGAAGAGTACATTGCAGATTTTTATTTCAAAAAAAGTCAGTACGACAGCGCGCTGTCGCGCTACGAAGGACTCCTTTCTAAATACCCGAACTTGGGTTTTGATGCTCGGGCACTTTCGCAATCCGCTATTGCTGCCTTTCGGTCTGGGGAACTCGAGCGCGCCCGCAATTATCTGCGGCAGTTGGAAGTGAAATTTCCCAACACTGCGGAAGCACAATCGGCTTTGAAGGAAGTGCGCTAGTGAATCCGATTGATTCTGAGGTCTTTGAAGAGGCCAAAAAAAACTTTCTTGAGGCCAACTACAAAGTTGCGGAGCCTCTGCTGAATCAGATGATTCTTCAAGGTTCCCGTAACCCTGAAGTGTTTCAAATGCTGGCGACAATTTTCTATGACAAGGGCCAGTTCAATAAAGCCATACGCACTTTTCGAAGGGCCCTCGAAATTGATCCGACTTACACGGACGCCAGTGTCGGTCTTTCTATCCTGCTGAATGATATTGGAAAGTACGATGATGGTCGCAAAGTCTTTGAGGAAGCTCAGAAGATTTTGGAGCGTAAAAAAGGTCGCGGCGATCCCTGGATCGATGAGAAAATTGCCGGTAAGCACGAAGAGCTCGCAGATCTTTATTTTCAATATTCCAGGTACTTCGAGGCTCTGGAGCAGCTTTTGAAAGCTCAAAAACTTTCCACGCGGAAATCAGACATCACTCTTCGAGTGGCTGATTGTTACATGAAGATGCTGGATCCAGACCGAGCCATTAAAGAACTGAGAAGCTTGATTCGGGAATATCCGCAAATGCTGCCCGCGCGCGTGAAATTAGGCCTTATTTATTATCAGATGAATAATCTGGCAGACGCGACGGATCAGTGGGAAAGTGTACTGATGAGAGATCCTGACCATGGCGAGGCAAAAAAGTATCTGAACATGGCGCAAACAGCGGCGATTACGACATTGCAGATTTAAAGGGGTTCGTGTGTCTCAACTTCAAAATGATTTGGTGCCTTTTTTAACTCAAGTCGAAATTCAAAAAATCGTAAAGTCGATGGCTCGGCAAATTGAAGCCGAATATGAAGGCAAAGAACTTTGTGTGATCTGCCCCTTGTATGGATCGATTCACTTTTGCTCGGATTTGATTCGGCAATTCAACATACCCGTTCAAGTGGACTTTGTCGTTTGCAAGGCTCCTAAGCGCGGAGGGGCCGTCACGATTGTAAAAGACATCACGATCAATATAACCGGCAAGCATGTTCTGGTCTTAGAAGAAATAATCGACACAGGACGAACTTTGAATTTTTTATTGCAGCGTTTGGAAGCTTCGTCACCCGCATCTTTGAAAGTGGCAACACTTCTTGATAAACCGGCACGCCGAGAGCTGCCTTTGAAACCAGATTATATTGGCCGAACCATTGAGGATCGGTTTGTCGTTGGATATGGAATGGATTCTGAAGATCTGGGAAGGAATTACCCAGACATCTATTTTCTAAAGAACTAAGGAGGGTTCATGTTTCCAAAGCCGTTGGTGGTGCTTTTCGTATTTTCTGTGGTCATGATTTTTCTTGTGAATGCTTTGGTTTCGACAGGGTAGCTGATTGATCTGCATTAATTCGGTCGCATCGACTGTTACTAATTCGAGTCTTGTTAAGGTGAAATCTGCGCACCCAATTGAAGTGATCGAGTATGGCGATTTAAATCTAGTGCTTATGCTAGAGACCCAGTTTCAACAAGTTGGTGCGATGATTCGACTGAAAGGTCAGATTCAAGTTGGCGATAGCCAAAGGGAATTCGACTTCACAGCAAAGACTCAGCTGATAAAACTCATCGATGGTGGACTGACTCGGGTTGAGCTGATCCTCGTGCAATTTGAAAAAGTCTTGTGGGCGCAGTTTCTAGCAGGAATGAAAGAGCGGCAGAATCAAACAGACAAAAATTTTAACATAGTTAAAGGCGAGGGCTAGATTGAGCTCTGCCAATTTTGCCTTCACTCAGTACTATTCAGCGGCCACCTGTTTGGTCGTTGAACCTTCGCAGTCTTTTGTATCCGCGATCAAGAATTGCTTGATTAGTCTGGACCTAGCGGGTGTCAGAGTTGTTGGTACGAGCATTTATAAAGATGCAATATCATTCGTCGAGAGCCATAAGCCTCTCATTCTGATCTGCGAACACCAAGTCGAAGAGCAATTGGGATTTGGAATTGTCGAGCATCATCGAAAAACTGTAGAAAGCGATTTTCGCGTGTCCATTATGGTCAGCAGAAATGCCACCGATTCCGTCGTCGCAGAAGCGGCAGAAGGGGATGTCGATTCATTCCTGCTCAAACCATTTTCGACGAAAGACTTAGTGGAAAGGTTGACTCAGATTTTTCATCGGAAGGCATTTCCCACGCCCTATGAATTGGAACTTCGAAAAGCGCAAATGTGCCGAAAAGATGGCCGTGACGAAATGGCCTTGGACTTTCTTCGTGGAGCTAAAAAGCTTTCGGAGACTCCGAGCCTGGCTTGTTTTTTTTCTGGCGAAATTCTTGAGGCCAAGGGCGAAAGGGATAAAGCCCTTGCTGAGTACCGCGAGGGCCGCAAAGGCAATCCCATTCACTACCGCTGCCTTTTTGGTGAGTTTCAGGTTTTGATAGATTCAAAAAGGTATCAAGAGGCCAACACACTGATCCCAGTGTTAATAAAAAATTTTCCGCTGACTCCCGCAAGACTGAGGCAAATGTTTATAGCTTCGGTTTTTTCTTATCAGTTTGAATATTTGCCAATCTATTATGAACAGTTTGTGCGCCTAGAAAGACGCCCACCAGAACTAGTCAAAGTGGCTTCTATGGCCTTTTACGCTGCGGGAAGATCGCTGCTTGGACAAAAGAAATCTAAAGAAGCGGCCTCTTTTTTTGATAAAGCCATCGTAATAGTTGGTCGACACTTTGAAATGATCGAAAAAATTGTACAGGATTTGCTTAAAGTCAGCGAAGTCTCCATTGCACAGAACGTCCTGGCAAAGACCTTAGCTGACGATCAGTTTTCGGTAACTTATGAGCGCCTTGCCTTTCGAATTGATTTGCAGACATTGCAACCTCAACAAATTTTGGATCGCGGCAGAAAATTCATCCAAGAAGGCAAAGGTACTCCTGAAATTGCGCTTGTGCTGGTTAAGCTAGCCGCTAAAGAAGGAAAATCTACTTTGGCTGAAACTTTTATACAGCGGGTATTGATGGATCACCCAGAAGCTCGGCCTGAACTTTATCAGGCTTTGGAAAGTTCAAAAAAAAGCTAAAATTTTGTTATTTGAAACATAAGCGTGCCCCTGATCTGCGGCATTTCCGTCCAAGTTGCGGTGGTGTCACAAAGTTGGGTGAGGAGCTTTCTCAAGTCCTCGCCATGATCTTTTGAGTCCCTAGATAGAAAATAGCTGCGGCCATTCTTCGTTAGGGAAGCAATCATAAATTGAATGAGCTCCTTAAAGCTGGAATCCAGGAAGAAATGGCAGCGATTCCGAACAGTCGATGCACCCAGTTTTCCATTTCTTGAGTGAAAATAAGGTGGATTGCAAAGGATCAAATCATAGCAGTTCATTGATCTTTCAGTGGAATCCGAAGCATAGTTCCGAAGGGTCACTTCAGTTTTTTTAAGTGGCAGTCCCGATCTTTTGATATTGGCATGGATGTGGGGTTCGAACTCAGTTTGCACATCAAAAAAATTCACTGAAGTTGGCAAATCCATAGCCTCTTTGAAGCGATGGTAAAGATAATCCAGTCCAATGATTCCGCAGCCACAACAAAGATCTAAGAGGTTTTTCCCAGCAAGAGATTCTGATTTTGTGAGTTCGTAAACAGAGCGCGCGAAGAAGACTGAATCATGGGAAAAATGATACTCGTCGGGCTGAGAATACTGGAAAGTGAAGTGTTCGTTGATAGAAGTCACTATTAGTCCTTATCTGAGAAGCCTTGATCCTTACAATAGAATATTCTTTGGGGTCGATGTGGCCCCGAAGCAGTTGGCAGACCTCTTGCTCATGTGCCTTCTGTCTCCCAATTTAGGGAATGTGAGACAAAACCAATCAAGGAGGTTCGTATGCTTAAGGGAACAATAGTAATGATAGCTAGCATGTTGTTGGCAATGACTGCATCTGCAAATAAACTGACCATCGGGGGAGTTGCTTACGGAGGTAATGGTTGTCCATCAGGAACAGCTAGTGCGACTGTCAGTCCAGATGGACAAGCGGTTTCAGTTCTGTTTGACCAATTTATTGCTGAAGCTGGAGGCTCCACAGGTAAGTCTTTGGATCGCAAAAGTTGCAATCTGACTGTACCCATTCTGGTGCCCGGCGGTTATAGTGTTGCGATTTTTACTGTCGACTATCGAGGTTTTAATCAAGTTCCTTCTGGGGGCTTTAATCGGTTTGAGTCTGAGTATTTCTGGGCTGGAGCTCGTGGTCCTAAAATCTCTCGCCAGTTCAACGGTCCTGTTTCTGACAGCTTCACTCTCACTGACAACTTGCTTGCAACGACAGTGGTTTGGGCACCTTGTGGTCAAAGCGTTAACCTTCGCGTGAACGCAGCTATGATGGCCAAAACCAATCGCACTTTCGCGCAAACTTTGGGAATGGTGGATTCTGCAGACATCGCATCCGCAGTGGTCTATCGCTTCCAATTCCGCCGATGCAGATAGCAGCAGCCGAACTTAAATAAGTTTGCCCAACTCAATTAAGCAAAGGCTTACGGAATTTTCCGTAAGCCTTTCTCATATCAAGAGGCATTTTGCGAAAAAATTACGTCAGCGTTGTTCGGTTGTGAACTGCCGTTGTTTCGAAGATGAATCAACTTTAAGAACCTCAGCATGGATGCGTCCGATTTCGCGACCATCCCTAGTTTCGATAGCGACTTTCCATTTTCCCGGATCAAAATTTTGTTTAAAGACAAAGCCTCGAAAGCCACTCCTACGACCTCCGAAAATTTGCATTGGTATTCGGTCTCTGGCCTGCCAACCATCGGAAGGTGAATAATAGTACCAGTGAACAAAAATTGAATCGTCGAAACCTTTCGGTGCATAGATTTGTGCGTAGACATAGAGTTTATCACCAGGCTGAGATTTAAAGTTCTGATCACCTGATTGCCAAAAACGGTACCAAGGATTTTCGTGAGAAAGAATGTAGCCTCCATCGAATTTCTCCACTTTGTGGTAGACGCCGATCTCAGTGATTGCTAGAGGAACCGGTGGAATCCATCCAAAAAGATAAAAGACTCCGATGAAAAGGAGGACTCCCTGCCCAGGCCGAATCAACTGAGTTTTCAATATGAATGGATCGGCTTTGAGATGAGTCAGCCACCAACTCATTCCAAAGAGCGCAAGGGATGCTGCCAAGAGTGATGCCGTAAACGTCAGAAAGCTGACACTGCCCAATGCCAAAGGCACAAGAATCGAAAAAAAAGAGAAAAGACAAAATACAAACAGCGCCGGTCTGATCGGCAGCGGCGCATTCTGAAAACGCTCCAGTTCATTGGCAATCAAAAGTCCAAAAAGGACTGCCAAGAAGGCGAAAGAAACGAAGAAAGAAGAACTTTTAAAATAAAAAAGCGAGTAAAGACTGAGAAGGCTACCTAAAATAAAATGCACGATGATTCTGCGATACAGCCAAAGCGACTGAAGGCGCAGTCGCCGGATCATGTTTGGACTTTCGAGCTCGGTGGTCGGAGTGCAGATCTCAAAGCAAACAATCAAGCCGATGATGCTCAGATAAACAAGTTGCTGAATAATTGAAAAACTGTCATCGGGTTCGGAAAGTGTGAAGATGTCAAAGGCAAAGCCGCCCAAGAAAAAACCGAGGGACAGCTGAGTTTCATATTTTTGCAAAAAGGCAGTAGCTTTGTCTCTGTAAAAAGATGGCGTGATTGTATTCATTGAATCCTATTTCAGACAAATTCTTGCACCTTTGCAACTTTTCACTTAGGAGCTAGCTCATTTGACAATTTTGAAAGTGGAGAAACCATGTTTTTCAAGAAGTCACTACTGAGTCTCGCTATCAAGTTTCTATGCCTATTTTTTTGCGGCATCGAGGCTTTTGCGCACATCGACTATTCTGTTGGCGGTGGTTTTCGCAGTTATCCATGGGGGGCAGGAACCTCATTCAGCACGGGATATAAATTGCTGCTCTGGGGAAATCGCTCCGATGAATCAGAATTTCGCTTTGGCTATGTAAGGGCTTTTGCAGAAGGTTCAGCGGCAATTTCCTATAATGCCTTGGCCGCCGGTATTGAATTTTATCCGATCAGTTTTGTGGCAATCAAGTTTGGGCAGGAAAAAAATTCGAACTCTAAGAACTATGATCAGTTTGATTGCCAGTTGGTCGACTGCACGGGGCCACGCACGAAAGATTTTCTTGAGCTGCGCTTGGCTGCGGCTTATGAAAAATATTTTTTAGTTTTACGAAAGCGGCGGGAATGGTTTGTACGCGGTGAAAAAGACTCCAGGGGCTTTGCCGACCCCGGCTCTTCATTGGTACTTAGCTCTTCCGGGAGAGATGTTCTCAACTCAGCGGGTTTTGTTCTGGGCCTCACCGAAGAAGTGAAGCAGTGGACCTTTATGGTGGGTTCGATGGGCTATGAAGTTGGCAGTTCACTCGCAGCTGGAAGCCAAACCTTGCCACAGTCCACGGGGCAAGATTTTTTTGGAGCCTCACTCCGCGAGGGCGAGTTTACATTCTTTGGCGGGCTAGGTTATTGGAGAGCCCAATCAGAAAAAGGAAAAGCCAATTTGCTGTTGCACCTGGCTTGGACTCCTGAAAAAAATTGGGTACCATTTTAGTTTCGATTTCTCATTCAGGATAGTTTTCCAGCTCAGGCTTGGCTGACTGAATAGTAGACGTTATCCCCTGTCTTCATTTCTTGGATCCGCTTCATTAGGATTTTTGCGACCGCATCGGGCGAACGCAGAGAGCCATCTTTTTTAAACTGAACAAATAGATCTCGCTCAGGGAATCTCTCGATGGGAATTTCCCGGATCTCGGCCTGCATTTGCGTGTCGATGATGCCGGGCTCGTAACAAATGACTTTGGCGCGAATGCCACTGGATTTTTCTGCAAGCTCTTTGGCAAGGGCTTCTGAAAAAGCATTCAGTCCGGCCTTTGCCGCTGAATAGGAGGTCCAAAGTGCCTTGGGATTTTTAGCAACTCCAGAAGTCACATTGACGATCACTTTCTCACAGCTCAGATCTTTCGTGTGTTTCAAAAATACTTGGGTGCTGATGATTGCTGCCGTGAGATTGACAAATATATTCTTCTCAATGGCTTTGGGACTGTTGTCGGGAAGAGGGCCGACGGGCTCAAGAACTCCTGCGTTGTTCACGAGGATGATTGAGTCAAATTTATTTTCAAGATTGTTTTGAAGGAGCCTCGGTAGAGCCTCATCAAGAGCTTCAGCGAAGCTGGGGCTTGAGAGATCGCACTGAAGGTGGCTGTATTTGGAAGACTGAAGGTCTGAGGGCCCTCTGGCAAGTCCCAGCACGCGGGAGCCCTCCTCCCCAACAGCAAACTTGCAAAGGGAGTGACCAAGACCTCGTGAACTTCCAGTGACGATGTAGAGCTTTGGCATCGGGGACTCCTATTCTTAGGGTCCCCTTCTATTGCTATTCAGACTAGTGAGCAAATAAATTGGCTTAGTAAATTCGACCGTAAGCGCCCCAAATAGGGTATCCAGTGGGGTTTACGCCTCCCTGATAAAAACCGTTTTGGTTGTATCCTTGAGGATAAGTTGAAAACTGATTTTGGTTTGGATTCCATGTATTAGTATTTTGGTATGGACCTTCTGCGGGAGTTATGCCCTGAATACAAGTTCCTGATATTTGTCCCTGGCTTGGATTATTTGGGCATGCAATAAGACATGCATGGATTGTCAGCACATAACCAGAAGCACATCTCTGAGTGCCAATGACCTGCGAAGTTCTGATGTCAGCGCACATTGTTGGCTGTTGTGGATGTTGAACAGTTCCAAGTTGGCAGTGTCCATTCGCAACGCATTTTCCAAACCCTGGAGCGAACGTAGTTCCTTCTCCGCAGGGAGCTGGACCCGCTGGAGGAGCATCTTCGTTTTTCTTTTGGCAACCAGAGATTGCGATCGCACCAAGTATCATGAGTATAAGTGTGTATTTCATTTGTGAACCCCCAAAAATCGTTTGTATTTCAAGTTTCGCAGTCTCCTTCTACAAGTTCGATGCCAGCTTTGAAGTTGAATCAAAGCCGCTGGAAGTGGCATTTTCCGTAGACACCCTGTCGCTTTTTCATGAGTGTTCATTCGTTCAACAGTGCAGGCCCGCAGAAAGGGGGTATTCGATTGAGTCTGCTCCTCGCCATCGTTTACAAAGCAAATAGCAATAAATTGCTATTTGTTTTGGTTCTTCTTTGGCTGTTCTTCTGAACTTTTCGTAGCACTTTTTTGGGAGGCTTGATCAAACCATTCATTGATTCGAGTGGGGCTGTGCGAAACCCACAGAGTAAATTTTATCTGTCTATGGCTGTGACAGGTCACTGGGTCTCTGAGCCAAAGCAACAACCAGAGACCCTTGCTCCTTGAATTAAGAAAAAAAGCGATCAGCTTGTGTGTGCGGAATTTCTTCGGCATCTGGTAAAATCAGGTTCAACACTGCAGATGCACGAATGTTCGTAACATCAAATTTTTTCTCTAGAGTGCCGCGAATTTCCAGCAGACTTTTTTGATAAATCGTAAGGCGGTACTTTTCATAAACTTGGGGAGTAATCACAATATTCATGAAGCCGAATTCGTCCTCCAGGGTTAAAAAACACATGCCCTTCGCGGTAGGAGGCTTTTGTTTAACACTGACGAGGCCTGCCACGCGCACCGAGGCTCCGGGCCGCTGATTCTGAAGCTCTGCTGAGGTTATAAAAGGGACGTAGGCTTCTCGACGATAGGCTTGGTTTTTTTCCTCAATGCCGGGTCTTAGAATCCGCAGTGGGTGTAACTCTGTGGAAAACCCGTGACTATTAAACTCCCGAGTCATTTCGTCCCAGAAATCTTCTGCGGGAGGCGCAAAGCTAAAGTCCTCCTGGGTCCCATCTTTTTGTTCGGCCCAAAATAGGGAATTTTCATCCAGGCACATGCCTTCAAGCGCCCATAAGAGCTTGCGAGGACTTGGGTTTATTGAATCTCTCTCGATCTTTTGGAGGGCCCCACTGGCAGCCAATTTTAGAAGAATGGGCCTGGGAAGACGACTTCTTTGGACGAAGTGGAGCAGGGAATTATAGGGACCATTTTGATTTCGTTCAGACAGCATTCCCTCAATAAATTTCCTTTGTAGTCCATAAATTGAACGAAAGCCTGCCCGTACAGCAGGACCTAGGGCTGGCGCACCGCTTTCGTAGCTGTAATCCCATGCCGACTTTTCCACATCTAAAGGAAGAACTCGAACCCCATGTCTTTGAGCGTCGGCGATTAAAACCCGAGCGGAGTAAAAACCCATGGGCTGAGAATTCAGAAGAGCGCAGAGAAAAACCTCAGGGTGGTGGCACTTGATGTAGGAACTCGCGTAGGTCAAAAGCGCAAAGCTTGCCGCATGGGATTCGGGGAAGCCGTAGTTCGCAAAGCCGGCAATGGTTTGATAAATTTTGTCAGCATAATCAGTACTAATTCCCTTGGCTTTCATGCCCTCAAGAATTCGGTGCCGAATTCCTTCCATGGTTCCTTTGCGTCGCCAAGCGGAAGACATAATTCTGCGCAGTTCATCGGCCTCGCCGGGAGTAAAGCCCGCCGCGACCACCGCAATCTTCATCACTTGTTCCTGAAAAATAGGAACACCCATGGTTTTATGAAGCACATCTTTCAGTTCTGGTATTTCATAATGAACGACCTCAAGCCCTTGGCGTCTGCGCAAAAAAGGATGAACCATTCCCCCTTGCAGCGGCCCCGGCCTGACAAGGGCCACTTCAATCACCAGATCATAAAATGTTTTTGGCTTCACTCGCGGCAGAGTGATCATTTGGGCCCGGGACTCTATTTGAAAAACACCCACAGTGTCCGCGGCAGTGATCATTTTGTAGGTGGCGGGATCTTCTTGAGGCAAGGTCGCCAAAGAATAATCCAAGTTTTTTACTTGCCGCAGATCTTCCAAAGCCTTTCTTAAAGCGGTCAGCATTCCCAAAGACAAGACATCGATTTTCATGAGTCCCAAATTATTCACATCATCTTTATTCCACTGAATAACGTAGCGTCCTTCCATGGTGGCTTTTTCCACGGGCACCATTTCAGTGATGGGATCCTGAGTGATAATAAATCCCCCGGTGTGAATTCCCAAATGCCGAGGAAAGCCTTTGAGGGACTCTGTCAGATGCATCCAAAGCGCCCAAACCTCCGGCGGAAGCTTCATTCGCGTGGCTAAACCTTCTTCAGTCATCAAACGGTGCAGGCCTTCACGGCCCATATGTTTGATGGTGCGATTCACGGTTTCCAGGGGAATCCCCAAAACTTTAGCAGTTTCTCGAAGGGCCAAGCGAGACTTATAGCGGATGACTGTGCAGACCATTCCGGCGTGCTGCTCATTGTATTTGGCATAGATGTGCTGAATGACTTCTTCCCGGCGTTCATGTTCAAAATCAATATCGATATCTGGTGGCTCCCCCCGTTCCTTGGAGATAAATCTTTCAAACAAAACATCAATCTGATTCGGGTCCACGGCCGTAAGACCCAAAGAAAAGCAAACCACGGAACTAGCGGCAGAGCCCCGGCCCTGGAATAAAATTCCCCGAGACCTTGCGAATTCACAAATTTCGTAAAGCGTGAGGAAATAGTCTTCGTACTCAAGTTCCCCAATCAGGGAGAGTTCTTTTTCTGCTTGGGCTTGGACTTTTAAAGGCGCCCCTTCGGGATAACGCCAGATCAAACCTTTGTGAGTCAGGTCCCGCAGATGTTCAAAAGAAGTTTTTTTCTCGGGCAGCTGTGCTTTGGGATAACGATAGCGGATATCACTGAGATGAAACTCCACTTTAGCTGCGACCTTAAGGCTTTCTTCCACCAAATCGGGGCGATCTCGCCAGAGTCTAAAGATTTCCCCCAAGGGACGCAGATGGCGTTCCCCATTTTGAATCAGAATGTCCTTGGCTTTATCCAGCGAAGTATGATGGTGAGCACAAGTTAGAACATCAAAAAGTCCTTTGCGTTCTTTCGCGTGCATCAGCGCTCGCTGAGTGACGACCAACTGAAAGCCATGGGATTTTTCATAATCAAAAGCCTGTTTGCAAAATTGAATGGATTCCCAAGTCAGATCCCGCCACAGGGGCAGATACAAATTTTCCCCAAAGGCGGTGCGCAAAAGCTCCAAAGAAGCTTCGTTCCAAGGTGGTAAAGGCAGGGCGATCATTTCTTCGCTGTGCTGAAGAACATCAGACAGTTCAATACGGGAAAAGTACTTTTGCACATTTCTTTTTCCCAGAGTCAGCAGATGACAAAGCTGAGTGTAGGCTTGTTTCGTGCGTGGAATCAGCACCAGACCACTTTCATCGGTCAAGGTCAGCTCGGCTCCTACGAGGAACTTAAAGTTTTCCTTTGGCGCGGGGCCCGCTGTAAATGCAGATGCAGATTTAGAAGCATGAAAACCCCGAGCGACTCCGTAAAGGCCTCCGAGGTCTGAAAGAGCCAGGCCGCTGTATTCAAGGCGCATGGCTTCCTCCACCATTTCTTCTGGGTGGGAAGCCCCTTGCAAAAAAGAAAAATTGGAGCGCGCAAGAAGTTCAACATAGCCCTTGGGAACACTAATCAAAGTAGCCATGAAGAAAAAACCTTTTTGATTTGTGTTCTTGAAAAACCCACAGCCACTGACCCTTTGGGGAAATTGCGAAATAATAGTCCCGCGCCGAGGCCGCCGGCGCTGCGACCGCAGGCAGAGCTGGAGATGCAGATTGAGCAGAATTAAAAACCGGAGTTGAGCTGCTCACATTGGGTGCGGAAATCGCGGCCTTCTTCGCGGTCTTTTCCAGCCAGCGGTCTTTCCAGTCAACCCACCACTCGTTCTCGATTCTTTCGCTGGGGACTCCCGAAACAAAACGCATCCGTTTTAGATCCGCAGTGGAAAGCGGCTTTGGTTTTTTTAACAACAGCGGAGGCCTTGGACTTTTACTGAGCGCTTTGGCGTAAACAGTTTTCACTTGTATGGCGCCCCTGTCGTTTTCAACTTTATCCTGAGGCTGGTAAAGAGTGGGCCAATTGGCAGAAAGCCGAAAACTTTCCTCTGGAAAATGAGAGGGCTGCGCTTCGAGAAAGCCCATCTCAATTCCCATTTGTCGGCAAAAGCTAATCAGTCTTCGCCACTGATCCCCTGTGGGATCCGTGGGCTCGAAAAAATCCATTTGATAAACTTTTTCTGGAACGTCAAAAAATTGAATCTCCACTTCGCGAATGGGATTTTGAGTATCAATCTTTTCTATTCGTTTTTCTAACAGGTCCGCAAAAAGTTTCACATCCCGCGAGGGCCCTACGGGTTCCACCCAAAGCTCATGCCGAACATCTGAAAATTCACAGTGCAGTTTCACTTGCAGCTTCTGTCCAAAGCGTTTGAGGCGTTCCGCTGTTTGAAAAAGATCTAGCAGTGATTCTTCCAAAGCCTTCATCAGCCACTTTCTATTGTCGATGGAGTTTTCGAAATAGAGATAGCTGTAAAAAGGATTCTTCAAGGGCAGGGGATGGATGGGCTGGATTTCTTGACTGTGCAGCCTTTTCCACAGAGTAATCCCCAAGCCTCCCCAGCGAGCACGGAACTGGTTGGACTTCATGGCCAAAATATCCTGGATCTTATCTAGTCCCAGAGACTTGAAGGTTTGAATCATGAGTTCCACCTGTCGCCTGGACTCCCACGGAGTGAGTCCCTCTAAATCAACGAGAGAATCTAAAGAAAGAGAGCCAAAAGCGTGAGGCTCCAAATAATGCACAGCTGTTTTCGATGGCTGTTGCTGAGCCAAGGCCTGCGCCTTATAGGGCCGATCCGCGATGGCGATGGAGAAATCCTTTGTCCAGTGCTGTGCCAATCTCTGACATTTTTGTAAGACATACTGTTCGCCTCCAAATAAATGCGAAGTTGAGCCGACCTCAATAAAAATGAGACCTGGGTTTCTGCTGTAAACAAGGGGTGATAAACAGGTGAGCTTTTCAACAAAGTCTGAGTCGGGGGATGCTGGAAAGCTGAGACATAAGATGCGCATGAAGAGAGCCTCCCTCAATAGAAAAAGGCGTGGGCCGATGAAGTGCGCGACGAACCGTTATGAAATCTCGCTGACAATCAATGATGAGGCTAAAAAGTGCAGGCACCACGCGATCAGCAACAGGACAGATAAACAAAAGCGCCACCTGGTGTTGCCGAGCTAAATTTTTAAGTTTCACTAATTGGTGATTTTTAAGTGTGAATTCGGAAAAATGGCAGCCAATCAAATCAAACAAACAGCTAGAAATCATTTCCTGCAGGGTGAGAAAAAGTTTTTGCTGAGTGTCTGGTTCCTTCACGACAAGCAAGCGATCCAAGCGTACGCCATATTGCTGAAGACTGATCGGCAGCAGTTCTTGCCCTGAATTAATCCAAGCTGCCCACCTTTGTTGTTGCTGCAACTTTGCAATCGCATGCAGACAAAGACTGGTGCCGCCGGAGCCCGATTCCCCCTGAATCAAGGAGAGTTCTCCTTTGGGAAACCCCCGCCAGAGCAGAAAATCATCCAAGGGCGCTAGGCCCGTAGGCAGTCCCATCGGCGGCCGCAGTTGATCCAAAGATTTGAGAGAATTTCCAAGTATGTTTCTGAGGTGAGCAAGATCTGCGCCGGGAGCTGTGTCCCCGGTTTCCATAAGATCGAAGTTCAGATCCATTTGCGCAAGCATATTGCCTCCTTTGGGTAAAAGAACACGCGACCCTTCATAAGAAGGGAAAAATCATAGCACTTACTTTAAGTAGTTAAGAACGAGAGTACTTAAAAACGTCGAATCAGGCCAACCACCACACCTTGCAAAGAGACTTGATCTGGTTCGTACCACATCGATTTCATCTCTGAGTTTGCCGGCTTGAGTTCAATGAGACGTCTCTCTTTTTGACGCAAATAAAATCGCTTTACCGTGGATTCTTGGTCCACGGTGGCAACAACAATCTCTCCGTTGGAGGCAGAGCTTTGCTTTTGCACGATGATGATATCGCCGTCCAAAATGCCGTCGTCGATCATGGAATTCCCGGAAACCTTCAAAGCGAAGGACTTGTCAGGATTTCTTAATAGGGAGGGAGGGACTTCCACGGATTCATTATAGGACATGGCCTCAATGGGGCGACCTGCCGCCACCTTTCCCAGCAAAGGAATGGTGTGGGTGTCTTTGTGAGGAGGAAAGGGAGATTCCCCATCAGATGGGGGGAGCATGGCTAGATCTGATGGGGAATTTTTTTCTAAATAATTCAATCGACGCTCTTGGGAGAGTTTTTGCAAAGCCAGAGCAGAGTGCAGTACCTGAATGGCTCGCTTTTGGTGGGTGGGAATAAGGATGTAACCCTTGTTCCCCAATTGCTTGAGATAGTTCTGAACAGAGTTGAAGGACGCAAAACCAAAGTGATCCTTAATCTCTTGATAAGAGGGGGAGATTCCTTGATCCAATTGGTAAGATTCAATGAATTCCAGGACCGACTTTTCCTTTTCAGTGAGTGGAGGAAGTTCGGCTGGGGCGGGGTTCTTTTTAGTCATTTTTAAGTCCTCTGCGTTACACAGAAGTTACAGTGTAAATAATATGTAAGTCAAAGAGTAAATATTCATGGACTCGACTTCTTGCGAGGCTTTTCTTTGCATGTGGCAAGCGCCTGAGATAACAAGGCTTTCATAAATGAACCCTACAAAGGAACTCCGCGATGAATGAAAATTTGGACCTCACCTACGGAAAGATCGTTGATACGAGCTGGAATGCCATGAAGAGTCAGCTGGCTTTGTTAGCAGGCTTGACCCTCGTTTGGTTTTTGGGTGTTGGAAGTCTCAGTTTTATTCCAGCGGTTGGATGGATGCTCTCAGGTCCTTTCACTGCTGGATACATCAAAGCCCTTCTTCGCATTCGAGCGAAGGAAACCATCGACTTCAAAGATATCTTCTGGGGATTTCTAGAAGTGAATCGCTTCATTCACCTTGTGCTCGTCAGTTTCCTGACCTCAGCGCTAACCATCGTTGGCCTTATTTGCTTGATCATTCCTGGAATTTACCTCGCAGTGGCTACCATTTTATCGACACAAATTTTGGTGTTGCAGGGAACGGACTCGGTCGAATCCATCAAGCGCTCCATCAATATTGTCAAAGGACGATGGTGGTGGTTCTTGGGATTTTTTATGTTGATGGCAGTTCTAAATTTGATCGGTGCCGCCTTCTTTCTGATCGGAATTTTCATCACCATCCCACTGACCAATTACATGTTGATTGTATTGGTGGAAGCGGTCTCTAAGGAAAAAGGTTATCGCATCGAAGGGGATTCGGCAGCAAAAGGCGGGAGTGTCACTGAAACAGTAATGCCAATAGGAGGTTCTTCATCCGTATTCCCAGTCAACCCGAACACATGAAAAAGAATAACTCCTGGTACCCACTGCTTATAGTTGTTGGACTGGGTGTTTTTTTGATCGTTGGTTACGGATTCACAACTGCGTACTTACCGCAAGGAGCGGGGCCGGCGAATCCCATTCCCTGGGATTTTTTTGGTGATGGCTTTATGCTCCGATGGACACCCACCGGGGCTGAAAAAACTTTGAAGCCACCGGAATGTCAGCGTGCTGAATTACGTGATCTTATTCAAGGGCATTCGGGAAAAGTCATCGAGCTGTCCCAAGAAATTCAGCATTGGTTGGATCGCTGTGATCATGCTTATCCCTCTGTCTACTACAATCAAGTTCAGGTCCTTTTTGATTTCTTTCTGATGAACTATGATTACAAAGATGACCCTCGAGTTCGCGTACACACCTACCACTTGAAAAACAAAGCAAAATTGCAAGCCTTGGTGGGCTTGCAAAGAGGTCCTACAAAACGTCCTCTGATTCTTGTTCGCTGTGGAGTCGCCTGTGATCTCTCCAATGGACCTGACAAAGCCACAGTATTTATGCATTTGATGGAAGAAAGTGGTTTCCATGTCGTGATTTTAACTTCGGCCTCCAGCACTCTTTACGCTACAGAAAATGGTGAAATGTTCGTCTCGGGAATTGAAGAAGGTGCACAAATGCTTGAGGTGCTCGAGCAAATTCGTCAGTCTCCGGACTGGGCAAGAATTTCCGAAGTGCACCTTTTGGGCGTGAGTCTGGGCAGTAACGGAGCATTATTTGCGTCACAGTTTTCTTTGCAGCGACCAGAGCTGCAAATCCGCAGTGCGATTGCAATGTGCCCAGTGATCGACATGGGAGCCCAGTTGCGGGCGGCACTCGCAGAAGATGTTCGTGGTTTCTTTTTTGAATCTCAAATTCGAGATATCTTTGCCACATCACAGACGCGTGTCGCGGAGCTGTCGGAAGCTTTGCCCAATTTGCGGACAGCGCCTCGCAGCGATCTTCTTGAAATTATCCTCGAGGGCTCCTACAAAATTCTCAAAAGTCGACCCACTTCCTCTGATCTATTGAATATTGCTAAGCCCAAAAGCTATGGCGAATTTTTGCAAAGTTTACGTTTCCAAGATGTGAAAGATCAACCCGGAGTGCCGACTCTGGTGATTCATTCTGAAGATGATATGCTTGTTCCATCAACCGTAAATTCAGATCAACTTGGAGAGGGTGGTAAAAACTTAGGTGTGGTACGGCTGCGCCGAGGTAACCACTGCGCTTTCAATCAAGGGATAGAATGGACCTCTTATTCCGAAATCCTACGCAGTTTTTATACCAAGAACAGCCAAAAGAACGGCCAGACAGCTGCGATTACACAATATCCGAGATCGCCGATTCTTGATTTGCTAACCGCAGGAGGCTCCAGCATCAACCCCCTGGACCCAACTATTCAAGGTCCACTTCTTGGCGGGCGATGGGTCATGGTATCCAATCCATATCGACTGGCTTTGGAGCTCATTTATAAATCTGAAAAAAAGGCAAAGGTCGCTGGGCCCCTCTGTGAACAGAGTCAGGCCTCTCAGTTGCCAGAATATTGTTTGGAGCGTTTTCTGGTTCCAATGGACTCAGAGCTCATGAAGCGCATCGGTTCTGGACTGCCCCTCGAAGCGCTTTCCGCTGTGGATGACTTTAAGCAACTTGGTTATGTCGCAAGATGGATGAACACAAGAACTCAGCTCTGGAACGAGAACAGGCCAGCTGTTGGTGAAGCTGGCCTGCCGACCCATATCGAAATTGAATCCAATCCGAATTTTTGATTGATTAAAGTTCGCGAATCAACTGATCGACAGTTCGTACAGTCGTGTACTCGCTCATATTCACGATGCGATCTTCACGCATATTTTTTCGAATCGCGATCTGGCGGGTGTCATTATTGTAGCTTTGGATGAGGATGCTCAGGAGTACTTCATCGCAAGTATAAAGGTAGCAAGTGGCCGTGTAGCTGACCTGAAAGTAAGATGCCATCTGAACAACTTGAGTGTTCGCATAATTGTTGTAACCGCCGTAGGCGTAGGGATTGTAAGCAGGCTGATAGTAGTTTGCCGCGCCAGTGGCATCATTCGCAGTCACCATGCTGACAAGATTTCGAGTCTCACGATTGAGGGTCAGATCAAAGCTCAAATTTTGACCCGTGGTCGCTCCATAAGTCGCGTAAGCATTGTTATAATATCCATTATTCACATAGGCATTCGGATTATTTCCGTTCAAACGGATGTTTTGCACTGAGAAGGTGAGGGCTTGTCCACCGATTGAAGTGGATGAGAAAAGAGTTTTACCATCTGTTTGGAGGCTGCCTCGCGTGAGGTTGTTGGAGTTCCCAGCGTTTTGATTGCAAGCCACGGTGCCGCTAGTTAGGACCCAAGCCAGAGACCCACCCAGCAACAATGATTTGAGAGTCTTGCTCATTTTGTTTTTCACCTGAGTTTTCATCTGTTTTTCCATAAGTACCTCCAAGTGACCGCCAGTGCATCTTTTGGTCGCTTGCAGATGTGCATTGCAGTGGCTGTGCCAGAAAAGACAAGCAGTGGAGTTCAGTACTTAGAAAGCTTTTGAAGTGTAGCTTAAGCATCGAGTGACATTCGCGGTTCTTAAGGTGTCAAAAGAGCTGACACCCTTAAGCAACCTTTGAAGCACGCTTAATATGCAGGAGCTTTTGGCACATGCCCACGAGGAGCTTTGGCTTAAAAGGTTTGTAGAAGAGCTCATCAAAGCCCAGCTTTTTAAAAGATTCAGGGTTGTCTTCGGAATAAGCCGTGAGTGCAATCCAAACTGGAGGACTGGGCGATTTTTGCTCTGTCACTAATTTTCGAAGACCTATGCCATCCAGGTTCGGCATTCGAAGATCCGTAATAACCGCATCGAAGGCATCAGATTGTAAGGCCTTAAAGGCCTCTAGGCCATCTGCACAGGCCTTAACGATCAAACCCAGATCCGATAGCTCATCGGCCATGGCCATCCGAAGTTGGGGTTCGTCCTCAACATAAAGTATTTTCATTTTGTCACTCATCGTACACGCTCCCTCGATTGATATTAAGCAGCCTTTGGCATGGATTGAGAAATATTTTTTGGCAGCAGGATAACGAACTGGGTATTTGGCCAGTTCGGATTGTAGTAAAGTCTTCCGGCGTGATTTTCGATGAATTTTTTAGAAAGACTGAGGCCCAGACCCGTGCCCTTGCCGACCTCTTTAGTGGTGAAAAAAGGCGCCATCATTTTTTCGACAACATCGCCTGGAATTCCGTTGCCACAGTCTGTGACCCTTATTTCAATATCGTCTGTCGAGTCATGAAATGTCACTTTCACCCAAGCGTCGGGCAGATCACAGACAGCATCCAAAGCGTTATTAATTAAATTAACCAAAACCTGGCAAATTTCATTTTCTCGGCAATCCATAATCACATCGGGAATGGGATCCATCAAAAATTGAACATTCCTGTGCTTGAATCGATCGTTCTCTAAGACCGAGACGGTCTCCATAATTTTGTCTAAGGAAGTCGGTGACATCGGATCTGATTTGGATTGGCGGGCGAAAGTTTTTAAAGATCGGACAATTTTAACAGTCCGTTCAACGGTGTTTTCTATGGTATCAAGCGCTTTGTGAACATCTTCACGCTTGGGCGGTTCAGCATTGACGAGTCTGCGGATACGACCCACCAAAAGATCAATTGTGGTCATTGGATTATTGATTTCATGAGCGATGCCGCCGGCCATTTCACCCAGGACTGCCAATTTTTCCGAGCTTTCAATGATCTCCTGCTGTCTGTGGACTTCCATACTGAGGGCAATTTCTTCGTGGGTATCAATTGACGCACAAATAGTTAGGTTGAGGGCTGGCACCTTAGTAAAGGTAAGCAAGTGCCAGCGAGCCTCTTCATGGGCGCGAAATTTGATCAGCTTAACATCAGAGTAGGCCATGGCATCAGAATTAATTAAGAAGGACGTAAGGGCCCGCTGAAATTCCGAATTGTTATCTGCAAAGCCCACATAGGCGCCAATAAAAACTTCCAGGGAAACGCCAACCCGGCTGAGGAGCTTCTTGTTAGCCATGACATAGGCGCCCTCATCGTTCACAACAGTCACATAGCCAGGTATTGAGTTAATCATTGCCTCAAACAGCAATTGAGCTGCTTCGGCAGTGCTAAAATCGACTTTGAACAAGTGTTTGTATGACATCTTTGAAACTCATCGGAGCTTCTGCAAAAAAATTAAGGGTTCAGCGAGTAAATACCAATTTTGTACAGAAAAACACCCTTACCTTTAATACAAGCGGCAAGTTGCCTTAGGGGGCGCACCATTTTAGTACATTTGGGAACAGAAAATCTCAAAATTGGAAACTAATGAATCAAATTTAATAAAGCTCACTTTGGAACTTAAAGACCCAAGACAGAGTCGTAAATCTGAAATGCCTCCTGAGGTGAGCCGTCGAAGAGCAGTCGACCTTGATTAACCAAGATTGCCCGATTGCACACATTTAAGATCTGTTGTCTGGAATGGCTCACAAAGATAAAAATACTGGATCGATCGATAAAGGAATTGAGCCGCAGTTGAATTTTTTTTCTAAAACCCTCGTCTGCTCCCTCAAAAACTTCATCCAAAATTAGAATTTCAGAAGGAATGGCCGTGATCAAGGACAGGCTGAGCCTCGTTTTCATTCCAGCCGAATACATGCGAAAGGGCCTATCGAGCCAGCTCTTGAGTTCAGAAAACTCACCTGCATCAGCAATGACCCTTTTGTGGGTATCCGAATTCTTTGGGAGCAAATACTTAAGAACCAATTCTGCATTTTCTCTGCCCGTTAAATCTGGATAAATTCCAATTGCCGTATCGAAAATCGCGGTCACCTGGCCTTTTACAGTCATTTGACCTTGCGAGGGCTTGAGTTGACCCGAAATCACACGGCAGAGGCTTGTCTTTCCTGCCCCATTTCGTCCTAAAATTCCAATGCGGTCTCCCGATTTAGCTTTCATGCTAATGTCATTCAAAACCTGCTGCTTCTCGACTGGAGTCGAGATATATCGGAAAGGGTTTTTCATAAAATCGACAAATTCGGACTTCATTGTCCAGGGCATATAAGAAGGTGTAGCAAGATGCAGGTTGATTTTTTTAAGCTCAACGCTAATTGAGATATCTGCCAATTTCATTTCCTTTTCTTTTCCAAAAAATCCATGCGATCAGCCAACAAATCACACTGAGAGAAAGTGAGTAAGCTAAAGTCTCATAGCTGACTTGTCCTTTAAGTAGAATATCGCGAAGAGGCTGAATCCAGGCTAGAATTGGATTGAACAAAAGAAAGTTTCGATACTCAGCAGGAATCATTTCGACTGGGTAAAATACCGGGGTCAGAAAGTAGAGGATTTGAAAAAGAAAACTAAGAATAAAGCGAAAGTCCCTGAAGAATACTTGAATCATGGATGCAAGAAATCCAACTGCTAATACTCCGATCAAAATGGAAGAAGTCGATAGCAGAGCTAGGATTAATTGCAAGAAAGAAAATTCATAGAAAAACGATAGAATGCAGAGTGTGATCGTAATACTTAAAATGAAGTTCAAAAAATTATCCAAGTTTTGGACTGCCACTGGGATGATTGGGTGCGTACCAAAAGATCTTAAAAGAGGGGCGGAGTTCAAAAGAACGCCGGCTGAAATTTCAATTGTTTGGGATATGAATATCCATGGAATCAATCCGCTGGCTAAGAACAGCAAATAGTCGTCAACTTGAATTTTAAGAACCCAGTGAAAAGTGAAGGCCTGAGTCCCTAAAATTAAAATAGGCTGCAGCATGACCCATAGGACCCCTAACCAAGACTGCCGGTATCGAACCTTAAGGTTAGCTTTCGTTGTGAAGTAGATTTGCAAAAGAATTGGCACCGAGCTCAAATGCTACCGACAGGAATTCAGATTATCTACAGAATATTGCGGCCTTTTACTATTAGGCTGATCATATCAGCTCACGGCCGAAAGCGTCACATTTTTCACCGAAGATTCTTACGAAAGAGTATAGAATCTTGTCGAATGTACCTAAAACTTCGCCGACAAATAGCACATTGGTTTCCAGAAAATTTAGGTCGATTTCTCTATTGGGTCTTTTTTTCTTACTACTTCTTACGAATTCAAAAAGAGGCATTTGGCATTTTAGTTTGGCCGAGAAACAGTTTGTTGCTTGGTCCAATTCAGTTTGGATTAAGCGATATCGATCTCACCGTTGTTTTTGAAAATCAAATTCAAGCCGCTGAACTCAGAAAAAAAATATTCAGATTTTTGTTAGTAAAAGAGGTGAACTGGTACCCCTCAAAAAATCTTGAATTGGCATTGGTCTTTGTCAATCCGATTGAACTTGCCAGAGATCCAATTTTGGTTCGATTTCTAAAAAAGAGGAATTCTCGGTTCAAAATTGCTCCTGCTTCGAAAGTAGACCGGCTTGTCTTTTTGTTGCGCATGTTTGAAGCTAATCAAGATCAGATCGCTGGGATTGCTCTCTGGCAAAGTCGAAAGTGGAAATCATACTTCAGCCTAGCAGACGTAGATATCAGATCAGATAATCCAGATTCAGTTTTTGAGGCAATAAGCAGACTCAGTGGCAGCCGCCAGCAGTTCGAAGATATCGTCACTATCTGCAAGACTTTGGTTGGGGCTAGACTAGATGGAATACAGGATCACGAACTATTAGAAATGTTAGGGCAAAACTTGCCCCTGGCGGTTGCTTTTTTCCCTCATAGATTTGCTTTTGTTGGACCTGATCGAATCTCTCCGATCGGGCGAGAGAGCCTACAGATAATGAGGGCTCAAATTAGTTGGGAAAAATGGGGACTTCTAAGCCAATCCCTTGCGCAGTTGAGGGAGAGAGACCAATTGCATTTAAAAAGATTGGAAAATCTTCTTTCGCATTTTGAAGAATCATGAAGCTTTTTTCCAAACATAGCCAAAAATGAGACCCACCAAATAACTAACGTGTATGACAGAAAAAAGTGCCCAGACTGAAAACAGCCAGCGAAATTGCCCAAGCGATTGAGATTCAGTTTTCTTCGCTAAGATCGCCAATTTTAGGGTTCCGGCGGCAGTTACAGTTAAGTAGCTGCCAGCTAGGAAAAAGAAATTCATAATGCTCAATTGTCCTAAGATCCAAATTATTACCGCGATCAAAACTAGCAGCATCATTTTGAATAACAAGCTAGGATACTTTGCTCTAATAATGTTCCCTCGGCCGCGTCCATACTTCATAATTTGTATCGTGAAACTTGAAAGGTTGGCTCTGCGGTGATGCCAGAGCCACAACTCTGGTTCAAAATAAGCAAAACGGCCGAGGCGAAAGCCCTCCAGAAGGATTTCATTTTCTTCGCCTCCACCGACTGTATTTGGGAACCGAAGGACACGAAGCACATCTGATTTCACCCATAAATTGCACAAGATGAAAGGAGCATCTGAGCGACTCATTTTGCCCTGGCCGCCATTATGATAGCGTTTGGAAAAGGGGCCCGTTGCAATCGGGCTTGATAAAACAAGACCAGAAGCTTTCTCAAAACTGCCATTTTCCTCGGGGGTAAGATTGGGCCCTCCTATAAAAGAGGCCGCGGGCAACCGGCTGTTCACTTCTGAAAAAATTGAAAAATAGTTAGCCGGTAAAATAACATCATCATCCAAAAAACAAAACCAGTCGGGCCAATTCTCAGTCACTTGGTCGAGTAATTTCTGCCGGGCCAGTGAAGGGTCAAGTCTACTTTGGAAGACTTGATAACTTAGGACCATGCGACTTTTCTTTTGCTGGTCGGCCAAAACTATTTCCGCATCAGGGTCAGCTCCGTTTATTCCGAAGGTCAGGTTCAGATTCATCGAGGCGGGAATCTGTGCAGCATCGATAGACTGAAGAAGCGTTTTTAGGAGACGTGTTCTTTGATGAGTAACCACAATAATCATTACTTTCAATTCAAAATCCCTCACGCCCCAAGTGTTCTACATCAAATCGATACGTTTTATTGTAACAAATCGAGACTTCTCTGCAATTGCATTTGGTTCAGTCTTGGGGTCCAATAGAAGGAGCACATGAGTCTGCATATTCTGGAGGCCTTGAATGAGCAGGAAATACTTTTATGGCTTTTTATTTTTGGGAACATCGACCCTTGTTTTTGGGGTGACAAGTGCCCTCCTCTATTTTGGAGGCGCAAAAGATCCTATCATTCGAGCTAAAATGTTAATGGCGCACACGCCGGAAAATCAAAGACTTGTGGCACATGCAAGACAGTTGAGTGCAGCGGTTTTAGAACGAACAAAGGGGCAGTTAAGTTTGGAGCTGGTCTTTCCTCCGGATAAACAAAGAGATGGCAATGACTTCGACTGGGCGGCGGAAAGATTAAATTTGGGCGAATATCAGATGAGTCAAATTTCAATCAGTTCTTTATCTCGATTTGGCTCATCTATTGGATTTCTAGAAGCGCCTTTTTTATTCTCTGATCATCCTCATGCAGCAGAGGTTTTCGATGGCGAAATAGGGGCAGAGATCAGCGAAAGATACCTTGCTCAATCGAAAACGATAAGGCCCTTGGCTTTTACCTACAGCGGTGGATTTCGAATTATGGTATCTAACGAGCGCCTCTCAAAAGTGGAGGATCTGATCGGACTAAAAGCTCGTATTCCTTTCTCGAGTGCGCACAACGTAGCGGCAGATAAAAGCATTCGAGGCTTGACTCTTTCTTCTTTGGGCATCTCCGGTAAGTTGATTGGTTTTAAGAATGGGGCAGTTTCGGAACTGGATCTCTTTAGATCTTCAGAAATCAATTTTTCAGAGGATCACTACAGTCATTACACCCGTCTATATAAAAAATATGGAATAGTCTCTCGAAAGATGGGTTATGTTTTGGAAACAAACCACAGTTTATTTTTGACTGCGATTGTAGTCAGCCAGAGCTTCCATCAGTCACTGAGCAAAGAACATCAAGAAATTTTGGAAGATGAAGCCCAGCAGTTGGCGCTTCGAGAACGAACGGATTCTATAGCTGTAGATCAAGCAGCTAAGGAATGGCTTCAGGTCAGCGGTTACACCGTGGAAGTCCCAAGCCCGGAGTTTCAATTTGACCTCAAAGAAAAGACCAAAGCGGTTTACTCAGAAATTGCCAACCGTCCTGGGGCTGAAATTCTTGAGCGTATTCGAAATTTAAAAAAGTCCTCTTTGGCTTTGAAGGATAATCCAGCTACAGGAAAATAATTGCGACTTTTGAGCATAAGCTTTTACGGGAATAGACATTGTTTTCATATAGCGAAATAAAAAACAGTCTAATTCTGAGGCTGTTTGGTTTGTGTATATCTATAGTTCATATAGGAATCTACTTCCTCTGGTTCTCAGAGGGTCGCATTGAATCAATTGCCTTCGATGGCGAAAATGCGCTTTGCTGGCCAATGTTTCCAAATTGTGAAAATTGGAATTATTTGTCCTATTCTGCACTCAAGCATTTCGGTCCCATCTATCTTGTTCTAGCAATATCTTCAGGTGTTTTGTTTCTATTCAGTCAGACAGTTGTCTTTGGATTGGTGGGATTGAGCGGGCTCTTCTTGGCGGTCTTTTATTGTTACGCTTTAAGTTTTCGGCTGGCGGGGAATCATTTCCTTGTGTTTTTCCTTCTGAACTTTGTGTACCTGTTATTGCCAAGAAAGATTCAGGCTATTCAGCTTCTGATTGCATCGATTTACTTGATGGCGGCGGGACTGAAGTTCAATGGAAATTGGCTTTCGGGTTCTGCCATTCCCGTTGAATGGATTGGAAATGAAAGTGTACTTCGATGGATTGTTAATGCGGGCCTTCTGCAGGCTGGCAGTGTGTATGTTTTAATTCTCGAGCTTCTGGGCACTTTTTTTCTTTTCAGTGAACGTCGGGCTGTGCGGTTTTTTGTGATTGCCCAGTTCATACTATTTCACCTGGTTTCTATTGGAGCCGTGGGATGGTTCATGCCATTGATGATGTGTCTTTTTCTGGTAATCTTTTTGCCAGGAAGGGCTAAGCTTGGAAATTCCAATCTCTCAAGACTGACTCTTGTTTTCTTAATCGGGATTTGGGGGCTACAGCTTTTTCCCTTAGTTTTTAACCGCGAAAGCTTCCTAGCAGGGCTGGGGCGTCTAATGAGGCTGGACATGTATGGCAGTCAGGTAAGCTGCGATAATAAGCTCATTGCCGAGTTTCAAGATCACTCAGTGGCAATTCGCCTTGATCCAGGCATGCAGTTTAAAAGTAAGCGCATTCGCTCAAGGTGCGAGCCTTATTTACTTTTTGCGGCAGGGAAAAACGAATGCAAGCGACTTATTGAAAAGAAAGACTTCCTTCGCCTTCGCTGGAGTCTGAATATCAAAGACAATTCGTTTCAGCCGCCAAAAAATACATATCACCAAGTGGTATCAGAATTAGACCTTTGCTCCGAAAATTTGAAATTCAATGCTGGTTTTCCAGGATCGTGGCTTGAAGTCTTTCAATCACCGCGCCCCACTTTTCTGGAATTCAGCTTCGGAACAAAAGCGCAGGAGGAAAAATTGCACGATAGCGAATTTCCTTTGCCAGACCAGTCTCAGTGGAGGTTTGAGCTATCAGAGCCGAGTGCAGATGCAGTGAGGCTTTTAGCTTATGATGGAAAGAAAAGCCTTCGCTGGTATTACCAAGATAGCAACTTGTGGCCTGCCTCAGAAGGCAGTCCATTAGTGTCAGAGGGGCGTCTGTTTTGGTCTAGCTTCAGCGAGATTTCCTCTTTCGATGCCAAAAAGGGATCCATTTTTTGGTTATCGAAAATCGAAAAGGGGAGAATTGAATCGATTGCAATCAGCCAACATGAGGGGCAAGCCGCCTTGCAAGTGGGAATTTTCGACGAACAGCTCAGCCAAAAAAGATTTGTATATCTCGATCCTCAGAGTGGGAAAGCTAGATGATGTTCGAACAGCAAACAAAGCTTCGTGCCAAAAGCTGGCGGCCTATAATATTATGGATTGTTGGAATTTATTCTGTGTTCTACTTTGTGCTCCAGTGGACTATTTTTCCAAAATATTATCGGATGACGGCTCGCCATTTTGCTTCGATGAATTTTGTTTTGGAAGTTGAGTCGCGTGGTTGGGTCGACCATTTGGTCATTGGGGATTCTTCCGGACTTCACGGCATAATGCCGCGAAAAATTACAGAAAACAGCTTTTCTGTGGCTCTGTCCGGGGCCTCCGCAATGGATACTTATTTTGTTTTACGAAGATTGCAGAACTTACAAATAGAAAGGAGCATCCTTCTTACAAATTCGATGATGTCCAGAAATCACTACGAGATTGATTTCTGGGAACGCTTTGTCATGCTGGGGACCTATGGTTTTCAGGAGCTTCGCGAAATCTATTCGCTGGGTGAAAAGAATAATATTTTTCCATTTAATGAATATTCTTTACCTCATTTCATCCTGAAATACCTGCAGAATAAGCTTTTTATGAACCATCATTTCTATTTGGCTTTGTTAGATGCTCCACGCGCTATTGTCAGGTCCTGGAACTTTAGGGACAACTTCGCTGAAGAACTAGAAATGCATCATGGATTCATTCATTATCCTTCGAGCCGTCAGCTGAATGAATTAGAATTTGTCAGCCCCTACGCGAAGATTCTAAATGGGCCCTTGGCGATTTCTGCAACGGATGACTTCTTTATTCGTAAGACTATTGAGCTAGCAAAAGAAAAAGGCGTACCTATCGATTTTTTTGAGCTTCCACAAGGTCCGCTACCGCAGAAGCCTGAAATCCTAAAGTTTCAAGATTTTCATCGAAACTACTTTCTGGCCCTAGAAAAAGAGTATGAAAATTTTCATTTCCATCAATTAAAAACTCAGCTCAAGCGAGAACATTTTTTTGATTTTATACATTTGAATGAAATTGGAGCATTGATCATTGCCGACGAGATTAAACAAATCGCTGAAAGACCTCGTTAATCATGAGCTTGTTGCGGAATGATGTGGCCGCCTAAAAGCATCTCAAAAGGATGCATTCGACCATAAAATTCATTCGTGCTCCAGGTCCTTGCCGAGGGATTAAAATCAAACCATGGTGCGACCCCAAGAATTAAGTTGATTCTTCGTAAAGTGTCGCCATTTTTTGTGAAGGCGCGATGGATGCGATGAGAGTCATAACCAACGGCAGTTCCAATTTTCAGTGGGACTTCAATCACTTTGGTTCTTCGACCGACTTCAAGCAGCTGCACGACATTGTTTTCAGTGGTGATCAGGGGAATATTGATTCTAAAGTTTAAAAAGATAGGCTCATCATTATGCCAACCAGCATTCGGAGCAAGTGGCCGGTTCATCTCGGTCATTGATAGTCTTGAGCGAATCAGAGTTCGTTGAATCAGGGCAAGGGTTGAGCCAAAACATCCCGACGAAAACCTGGGAGAGATAACCAACATCGAATAAGGGTCATTGTAAGTATTGCGAAGCATGTCAGAAGGTCGATAGTCCGCAAAGCTGCCTCCAGAAAATCGGTTTGATCCAAGACCCGTCGAATCTATAGCCCCAAGCGGTGCATCTACACTTTCAGGATCGATTGTCACCGGGATAGATGAATACGTAGGATTGGGCGCAGGGACCCCTTTCAGATGATGGGGCTGAAATATTTGACTGTCCAACATCTGCCGAGCTTCTAAGACGAGAGCTTCTATAGAAAACTTATGGGCGATCGTCACGAAAGGATCAGACATTTTTGGTAAATTTTGAATTTGATCTTCGAAATCCGTATTCTCGAGAAGGAACTGATGGATCGCGGTTTTTTTAGGAATTTCATCTAGACAAAATGAAAATTTCATTCAACGCCCTAAAGTCAGTACGATCCATCACCGCCAAAAGCTGAGCCTGAATGAAGCCCGCCGATGATAATTCCTGCCGCTGCGACTGGCGCCAAGCCAATGCCGCTATCTAAGCTTGTTTCGGGGTCTGAAGCTTCAGAAATTTCTTGAGGATTTCCAGTATCGCCTAAATCGGTGGAGCCAGACTTAATCAGCTCATCAATGAGCTGAGCATGAGACAACTTTACAAGGCCACCAAATTTTTTCTTCTCAAAAATTGACATGACCTGATTTTATCAAATTGCTTCGGCTTTGGCCAGTGCTTCTTTAGCGAAAACAGCCTGTCTCAGATTGAAAATATATAGGGCCTGGCCTCCTTTGAACGAAGCTAAATTCTCTTGGGAATCGTATTTCAACAGAGATACAATAGAGCAGACTTTCATTTTTTCTAACCCCAGATCAGAGGAGCGCCAATGGTTGGCCACCCTTTTAAAAACTTGGATTCCAGGCGAAGAACTTTTCTTCTGGGGGGGCTTGGGATTATAGGAGTAAGCATTTTTGGTCAAAGGTTTGGTGGAAAATCAAATCCCTTAAGCTCATACTTCACCACGGATCAGCCATGGGGAAGTGTGTGCACCTCGCCGCGTCAGCCTCCGGTCATTCATTCGTTGGGCTATGAAGAGGCTCAAAAAGATTTTGCCTCAAGAATCATTTTCTTCCGCAATGAGGAAGTGTGGTCGGTAGACATTCCAATTCAGGGCCATGTCGTCGAGCAAAACCCACAAAAACCAGACCAGCTGATCGTCCTGAATCGCCGAGGCCCCTTAGGCGCAGAAATTCATTTTGGCTCGCGAAAGGTGACGAATGTATTTTCGGCCAAAGAGGGTCGATTTTTTCTTGGACACTGCATTTTCCCTCCGGGTGGAGAAACCTATATTTTGACGGAAGTCAGCATGGGTGATCGACAAAGCTATCTCGTTCACAGAAGCCTTGTCGATCATAAGATTGTGCACGAATCGGCGATTGCAGAATTTTTTCCACATCAGCTTTTGTTGGATCCTTCTGGCGAGAAAGTTTGGATTCCTAGCTTTGGGTCTCCAGAAAAAGATCAATCAATTTTGCTGGACACAGATTTCAATCCTGTACTTCCGCACGTCAGTCTTAGAAACATTCAGACCAATCAAGTTGAGCAGTCCATAGTTTTCGTATCCTATCCCCTAGCCAATCGTTTGATCGCATACGAGGGCGCAACAATGAAAGTAATTCGAGATTTTCAATTGCCCTGGCCCTCAGCTTTGCGGTTAATGCCAAACGGGGATCTTTGGGTGGGCTCTGATGCTCGTCCTTCCAATGTTTCAATCATTCGTAACATGGAAGTGATAGGAGGATTTTATCTTGATGTGAGGTCTGATGAAAAGCTTGGAGCCCATTTTACCTTTCTGGAAAATGTTTGAGCTTTCTTGTTCGAATGCTTCCTCGACTATTGCTGCTTCAACTTGTTTTTCTCTGGACTGCCTTATGTGTTGGTTCGGCCGACCAGAATAAATTGGGTCACAGCATAGCGAATTTTTTCCCACTGAGTTGGTATGACTTCGTGCCAGTTCAGAAAAAATTTGCAGACCAGGTAACGTCTGCCTTACCTGCAATTATTCCCGTTGATAATTTGTCTTTGAGTCTTCGAAGTAAGTTCGAAGCCTATAATGGCAAGTTGATCGTAATTTTCGTGAGTGCCGATGGATTTCTAAAGGCCTTTGACTTTGATAAAGAAGAAGAGTTGTGGAGACTTAAAATTCAAGATCCAAAACTAATTCTAACGGGCAATCATCCAATCTTAGATTCTGAGAGCGGAAGAATTTTCATCAAAATGAAATATGGTTTATTCAGCGCAAGTCTGGACGGCACCAGCGAAGAAATGTGGATATTTAATCCATTAGATTATTTGCCCACTGAACAAAGAGATCCTGCTTTGCTGAAGGGACCAATCACTTGCCACACTGGGCTGGCCATCAGTGAAACCCAACACGAAAGAAAGATCATCTATGGATGCTCTTCACCCTCAGGATACTCACAAGATCGGGGTAAATCAGGATTTGTTGTTGGTTTTCCAATTGATAGAAATGGCCTCTTTTCAAAAGGCAATAAGCTCAAATTTTTCAGTGCCAGTCAGAAAACCAAAAATCCGCAAACTGGTTTTGCCACAGGCATTTGGATGACAGGGGCACCTCCTGCCATCTTGCCTAATGGAGACTTTCTAGTGACCACTGGCAATGGTCCCTTTCTGCCCGATGAGCACAATTTTGGTTGTTCCTTACTGCGTGTGAACGGAACGACTTTCCAAGTAAGCTAAGAAAAATCAGCCGGAGCCTGGTATCACCCTTCAATGCTTTCATCACTCGAATGCTTTGCGGACAATCTGGATCTGTCGAGTTCGGGACCGAGCTTGCTTATTGGATCACCCAAACCAATTGGCGCCATGGTTGGGAAAGACGGCCGTATCCGTGTGTTTGATCCCTACAGCTTGCCTGGTCTGGCCTCAATGAAGTCTGAAGATCAGCAGTTAAGCACTGCGCACTACGGTCAAGTGGGTCTGATCTACGATAATAAAAAAGCAAAGCCCTATCTGTTCGCAGCCACAGGCGGTTTTAAGGGGATGGAACACCCGCGAGCCCTCGGAACAAACGAAGAAAATTCTGAAGATTTACAGTCCAAAAAGTGCTCTGGCTTTGCGCTGAAAAGCGGAAAGATTGAGCAAGAAGTCCTTCTTGTGTCCCATGGGGATTCAATAAAGCTCTGGAGGAATGTTCCGCGAGCTGCACCGGAGTTCAAAAAAATGTTGGCTCCCAAGGCTCAGCAGTCTTTTGGCTTAAAGGATCGACAGGTGGAAGAAATATGGCTTCCGTTCCGGCAAGAAAAATCTCGCTTCTTTCTGGCGGATGAAAATCAAAAAATGCCTGAGGGTGATTGGCTTCTAAAGCCATACTCATGGATACAGACTAAGGCAGGTGAATTTTACCTAGTGAAGAGTGATCTCGCCACAAAAATTACTAACAAGAACAAAAGTTTTCATCGATTCCATAGCCAGCAGATATCGGGTTAATTCGTTGTACCAAAAGATCTGTCGAAACTGAATTGTGAGCTTCCACCAGGTCCCGACTGGATTGGTATACAGCCAATCCGTTCTAAAAATGTAAATGAGGAACTCATTGATCTTCACTGGATGATTTCAGGTTTTGAAATAGAAGATGATCTCAGTCTTATTAAAAGCTGGTCGCTGAAAAAGCCATTGTTGAAAATTAATTCCTCCTTCGGTGAGGGGGGATTGCATGGATTATTTAGGTCGAATCTTGGCATTGTTCAGTCTAAGGATGGCGACCAGGCAGCGATCATTTTGCCAGTGCAAACGGCCGATGGAGCTTGTCTTCAAATCACGGATGCGCAGAATGGCCGCGATTATGGCTGTGTTTCTTTTCGAGGATCGCCTCATTTTTCTTTTCCTTACGCTGCAATAAACTATCTATTTCAACCGACCCGGGATCAAGGTTTGATAATTTTTGAAGCTCGTTTCAGCATGAAGAAGTACTTAAAAGACATTTTCTCCAGCGTCTTTTGACAGGTTGTAGTGATTAATGAAAGACTTTGGAAAATCTTTAAAGTGAGGGAGGCTTTTTGATTTCTCAAACTCTTCGAAAGTGGTTTTTTGTCTTACTTGTCTATTTTGCGATGATTTTGGGGTTCTGGGGAACGAATTGGTGGAGCCGTGCGGACGCATTGGAGAGCGAAGCTTTTTCTTACAAAACGGCTTTGATTGCGCAGCGCTTGACGGAGGCAGTCCGATTCTTAAACTATCAGGTTCAAGGCGTGGCTTCCCTGGTGCGAAATTGCAATAAGCCGGAGGCCTGCTCCAAAGCGATCGAAGCAGAAAAAAATCGAATTCGAGAGACCACTTTTGGACAAGCTAGAAACCTGCGGATTGTGGTTTTAAACAGTGATGGAAAAGAGCTTCTTTCCGACGGGGCAATGTCGGCCAACAAGTCGACTTTGGCATCATCCCCTTGTTTTGTTGAATTGATGAAGTTGAAGGATGCATCATTGCTTCGGAGTCTCTCGTCTCCCTACACACTGCCCGACAACGCCAAGCTAAGGGCTTGTGTTTTTCACCCCGTTTTAGATGTCACAAACCAAGTTTCTTCGGTGGTTATAGCTGAATTTAGTCTAGAAGATTTGCGCAATCAGGTTTTTCCTTACCGCTTGGACACGGGTGTCGCAGATCAATCTAAAGCCGTAGGAGTCTATGGTTGGCGGCATCAAAAGCTAGTGGCCTATGTGCGTTCAGATAATTTGGAAAGAAAGGATCCTTTAGAACCGGTGGTCCTCGACGCAAGTCTAGAGCAAATTGCCGAAGTTTTGGCAGATCGAAGTGAATTTGGAAGTGATGTGGTTTTGTCGGCTAATGGTGATGCCCACCGCGAAGCCATCCAGGCATCGACTGCCCTCAAGCTTTACGTGCATTATAGAGAGAATGTACCTTCTCCCAACCATTTTGACCCCTTGTGGTGGATTGGATTAGGCCTTATTGTGATTGGATTTTTGAGAGATATCGGAAAACCTTTTTTAACTGGTGCTTTAAAAAAAATTTGAAAACATGGCTTGGGTAACCAAATAAATTCAAATTTATCGATAGCGAAGTTCAATCCAAGGCTGCCAAAGGCAGCCACTAAAGTTATCTGATGAGGACGTAATTCGAGACATTGCTTCGATTTCTATTGAATCCGGAAATTCAAAATCGGTAGGTGCAAGTGACCGGTGCTCAACGCCATGGTAAAGGGATAAGGGTTCGTATTTCCAATGCGCTGAATCGTCGGTGTCTTCTTCGTTAATAAAGCCAGCGCCTTTAGATAAAAGCCAATGAGCGACATAAGAGTCAGAAACAGCGAGCTCGTTGTTCAGTTCCAAGTAAGCGGTTTCAGAGTCGACTGCAAATGTTCGAAGCTCATCATGTTCTATAAAACGAAGACCCTGCCCAAAGTATTTATTCAGGCATTGCATGAAGCTCCAAAGCTCTTTGAGCTGAGTTTGATGATATCCTATCTGCCAAGCAGTTCGAAAAAAGCAGATCACTTCCATCTTTGATTCGAATTTTTCGCCGAACAATCCTGCTAAGCGCTGATATTCATTTGCGATGGTTGTTTCGGTGCTAAAATAGGGACTGATGACTCCAGCTAGAATCAACTTTTTTGGCCATCTTGACCTTCCAAATTGGTTTTTGCTCTTCAGTCGAAAAAAGCCGTGTTGCTCTGCCCATTTTTTTGGAATCCAAGGGCGAAGAGTCTCTTTAAAAAGTAGTTTGAAAGAAGAAGGCGGCTCTGGTTGACGATAGAGGCAGTCCAATAAGGGCAAACGTCCATCTCGGCTATAAAGAAAAGCTCTTTTCATCATCCAGTGCGCCGTAGGGCGAAACCCGAGGAAAATAGGCAATGGCTGACCCACGTGATTTTCTGCGAATGGAAAAAAATGTCCTTTAAATTTTTCCTCGAATTCGGAAGAGTTATCCGGGATTAAGGCCTTTAAGTGTAAGGAGTTCTTGATCCAATTAACCGTAACCTTATCCATTTTGGTTCTCCAAAAATGACTCAGAGCTAGAATATTTTCCATACAGGTGTTGGTAGGCAGCCTCAACAAACGGAATGCAAGGACGCCTGGCTTTGCGTTTAGCCAGCTCAGCGAAATTTTTATGGATTTCATTGAAGCCCTCGCTCAATGAAAGATCTTGGCTAAGTATGTCCTGAAGCGAAGAAACTAAGGCGGGAATTGATAGCTGTTTTTGGAAGGCTTTACTTTGATTTTCCCGGCGCTGCACCAGTTCATCTTCAGAAGGGGACGTAGTTAAAAAATCTTTAATTGACTCCACAAAGTGCTGGGAAGAATAGTTTATTCCGTGGCTTGTGAGTTCAGTAGGAAACAGATAACAATCTTCCGTCAATTTGAAGTCCGAGTAACCACCCCAGTCTGTTAAAAAAATTGGAAGTCCGCACATGCCGGCCTCGGCCGGCGCCATTCCATAATCTTCGTCATTAAACAAGCTTAGGCTGCAGAAAGCATCGGCGGCGCACAAAAGCTTTCTGATTTGAGTCTGATTCTGTTTTCCTACCAAAGGGTTGCATCGAATAACACTCTTCGAATTTTGAAGAGGGTCTTGGGCATATCCCTTCATAGCTTCTTGGAGCAAGAGATATTGAAAACCAAGTTCGCCAGGAATTCCGAATAGAGGAACACCGGAATCATCGAACTCACCGGCCAAAGTGATTCGAAGGCTGAGTTCCTTCGGCAAAGCTATTGATTGAAGATGTTCAACTAGACGATCGACTCCTTTTTGCAAATGAATACGACCGGTATAAATCAAAAGACGAGTTTCTGCATTCAGTCCCATTTCTGCGCGTGTTTCCAAACGGGTTTTTGGGCACCAGAAAAATAAATCGGAATCTAGCGGCAAAGGAAGCACAGAGATAGGATCAGCACCTTTTAAGCACTTCCCAAGCAGTTTTGCAGATCTGGTCGAGGCACAAATCCAATGAATTTTCTGATCAATAAGGGCATCGTTTGCCATGGACCAGCAATCCGAAAAATAGGTAAAGCTGCCAAAGAGATGAATAAAAAATTCTGGCTTATAGTCGCTGCATGCAATGATTTTGATAAAGGTTCCGGGATGAGGATAGTCATCAATAAAAACAATCTTGTCGGGTCGCCAGTCTCGAACTGTCTGTCTTGCGAGGTCGAAGGATTTCAAGTCTTTAAGCCCACGGCCGGGCGAAACCGACTGGAATCTTAAATCATAAGAATCAGAGGCTTGTTTATAAAGCTCTGTAAGATTTCGAACTATTGTCTTCATGCTTAACCAGTGATCTTGATTTTCGCCGGAAAGAACGAGAATTTTTAGTCGACGAGGGGCTTCTCTAGCCATTCTAATAACCCCTGCTCTTCTAAGTTTTTCAAAAAAACATCCAGCTCAGATAAATAGTCCGCTTCTAAACTCATAGTTTCTTCGGACCATAAGTTGATTGCTTCCTCTAGGCTGAGGCGACCTTTAAAATTTTTGCAAAGTCGCGAGGCCAGTCCGCTGACCAAATAACCAGTTTCACGTTTGGTATCGAATAAAAGGGTGCTGGGGGGGACTTCTTTTTCCTCCAAAATTTCAGCTATTAAAACTGGATATCGAGTTTTGTCATACATTTTAACTCTCCTTTCCTATTCCGTTACTCGGTCTTGGAATAGGAGTTGTGCATTGTGGAGGTTCAGTTGCACGTGGCTGCACTGAAGGCAAAAGGCAAATTCAGGATCACTGAGATGAAATTTCTGTTTGTGTATTTTGCCCATTCGGCTTCGAAAAGCCTGGTAGGAGGCCGAGCGCCAGATGGACCGCCAAGATTTATCCTTCATAAGTCCAATTGGATATTTTGAAACACAGCAAGGCCTTACGTCGCCTGAGACTTCGAAACGAATGTATTGATAGGCGACTGTGCATGGAATCTGGCTATAGATCTTTGAGGGTTCTTGACCCTTCAGCTGGTCAAAATCTGGCCCTTTAATATCATCCATATTCCTCCAGCTTTTCAGTGACTTCCCGATCAAAAACTTCGACTCCAAGCTGATCAGCTCTAACAAGAGCTAATTTCAAAGCTTTCGAATAAAGCGATCTTTCTTCGCCTTTAGGGAGGAGTTGGTGATGGAGCGTGTGGTGAATTTCAAGCGGTTTGAACCAAACAGTTGGTGCCCCAAGTTCGTGTGCTAATTCAACATACTTAATGGCCTCGTGAAAGTTCAACCGATTCATGACACACATCATAGTCACTTGAATTGATTTCTCGCCAAGATCTTTGGAAAGTGCAGATATTTTCTCTATATTTTGAGTCACTTTTTTAAATGTTGCCTGATCTTGTCTTGGTCTGGTGGCCTTATATGTCTCAGACGTTGCTGCCGAGACATTTGCGATTATTTTTAGGACATAGGGCTTTCTTCCGCAAATCTTTGCTAGGGACTCTAGATCTGTTTCGGTGAGGTAGTCCATGTTGGTAAGCACTTCGGTGAATAATCCCTTTTTGACGGCAAGACTGATAAGCTCTAAAGCTTTCGGATGAGTCAGCGGATCCCCGGCTCCACCGAACTGAATCGAGCGGGCGTAAAGAGGGAGGCTCGTCAATATTTCAAGGGCCTTTTCGTAGGGAAGTTGCTGCTTCATGAAGTCTCTGACTTGAGGACTGAGCTGTCCCTTTCCGCGTTCGATCCAGTCTTTTATAGCCTCAGGAGCGTAAAGGGCGCAGAAAACGCAACTGTGAGTGCATTGATTGGAAAGATCGAGGTGAATATCCTCGGGACCAGAAAAAATATTTCCGGTGCGGATTTTAAATTCCCTTTCCTCGGTGTGAGGCGAGGCAAAATAGATATCAATCATCGGAAAATCTCTCATCTGAAGATATTCGAAAGCCGCTTTTATTGAAGTCTCTTCCTTTTGATCAAGAGGCTTCGCTGGATAGAGATAGATCCAAGGTGCTGCCAGCTGAGAGAGTTCAAAAAGAGATGGCCCTAACGCGTTAAAATCTCCCGCCAGTCGAATTCCAGGAATCACCTGATATTTTCCAGCTGCAATCTCGCGGCTGCGACGGAAGTCGTCGATTAAGGGAAGCTCCAAAGAAGTCAGCTGATTACCGAAGAGCGGACGCCAATGAGCAGGCAAATCTAAACCCACAGCCACAGCATAGAGCTCAGGAATCTGTGATATTTTTTGAATCACTTGCGGATCTAATGCGTTCTGCAATGAGATATGCAAAATGACTCGACTACTCTTTTGAACTGCTTTTTCTAGTAGGTCCCAACGGCACTCAGCGGCGCCAGTTCCAGAAAAATAAAAGTCGCAGAGTTCTTCAGCCACAAGGTGTTCGAGGAAAGTTAAAGATTTTGTGAGAGCATTTGGCGTCTCAAAGGAAAATTTTATCATATTTCCTGGCTTCTGCTGTCCAAGTTTTGGCATTCTAACCAAAATTCTGCGAGCTCCGGAAAGTTCTCAATAAAAGATGTTCCTCTTCGGCGATCGTGTTCCCGGAAAAAGCGATAAAAGTTTTTTTTCTGAAGAACACGATCTGGTAATTCTTTGGTTAAAACATAGTCTTTAAGGCGATTAAATTTAATTTGTTCATATTCAATAAAACCCACAAGGCCAGTTGTGGCATTACCGATATTTTTTTCAATAAAGGCAGAACACGCGTTTAATTTTTTCTGTAAATCTTCTTTTGGATAGAGCAGAACAGATTGGTGAGCTGGGTTCATGAGATAGGAAATATCAATTAAAATACGAAAATCATCTTTTGAGCTTAAATGTCGTTTTTTTAATTCTAGGATTTTCTCTAATAGTTCATCGAACTTTGGTACGCTGAGGAGGTTGAACGTGCACATAAAAGTTAGATTCAGATTCGGAATTCCAACGAGCATCTTTTCGACGTTGGCCCAGAATTTTTCTAATTGCAGTCCGTGCCTGATGTACTCTGCAGACTTTCCCCAAGAGTCTATACTTGTATAAAGACTCAGTTTCTTTACCGAGTCTTCCTTTGAAATCCGTTGATACTTGCGAATGAATTGATCTCGAAGTACATCGGGAATGCCAAGATTTGAATTAATCGCAAGCTCTAAATTAGGCAGAGGTTCAGCAATAATCTGATCCAGTAATCTAAAGGTGCTAGGGCTCAGGAGAGGTTCTCCGCCCGTGACTCTCAGAACTTTCAGATCTTTCGAAAGCGAAGGCCACCATTTCCAAAAAGCTTCGACATAGGGATTTTCATCTTCCTTGGGCAAGGGAAGCTTGCCGGATTTTTTTAGCTCTTCGAGATTGTGATATGGATAATCAAGCTGATAGGGGCCGAACTGTTTGATTTCTTCCATCCAGCTGGAAGAAATATGAGGCAGGCAGTATGAGCATTTAAAATTACAAACATGGCTAAAGCTAAGTTCTACATAGCTGGGATTGAAGTCTTGTTCGGCTGGGGCCCGGGCCACTGAATCAAGAAATGGCAAGGACCAATCATCGGAAGATTTGATCACACGATCACTAATTTGCTTTCCAGGAGCATCTTCAATTCGCCAACAATATTCGCATTCGGCTGGACGTTTGCCTTTCAACATCATTTGCCGTTGAAGCTTTTTAAAATTGGTATTGTGCAATGCACTTGGATTTTCTTGAAGTTCAGCGAGAGGAATTTTATGAGTCCCTGGATGATGACAGGAATGCGTCTGTCCATTGTGCAAATGAATGGTTACCTGAGTCCATTTGGCGAGGCAGAAGCAGCTCGACACAGAGTCGAGTTGCTTTTTAGTTTGGCGGTAAACTTCCGATGTGCTCAAGGCCCTAAAGCTAACGAACTAAGAGCAGCTTAAAAAGTCTTCATGCGTCGACTGAGAAAGGATTGCAGCCAATTTTTCTTGGGCAGATCCATCAATCGAAAGGACACTAACTGACCGAGGCTATTCAGCTGAATGCAGTGGTCATTGGTCCAAAAAAAGCCACCCACAAAATATCCAATTCCAAATTCTGGATTATTCGATACAAAAATTTGCTCTTCGGCCGCGCTTCTCCGAAGCCAAAGTGTGTTATTTTTAGACCCAGCGATGGGTTGTCCCTGAGGATTGCGCAGATAGATAATAATACTTTCCGTGTTGGGGCTGATGGCAGCGCGCGCAGCCCAATGCTGCGTTGCTGCTAAATCTGGGAAAGCCCGAATCTGAATTTGATTAATAATTTTTTCTTCCAAGCGCACTTGGTAAATTACTGCGGCTCCCTCGGACCATCCTCTGTTGTGTGTGAGGGCCAGCCAAAGGTTGGATTGTTCAAGTAACTCCACGGTTGACCAGCTTGCCTCTCGAGGTCGATCTGGAAGCACATCCTCATCAAAATTGACTCTTATGTTCTTTGATTCAGCATCAATGCACCATGAAATCTGAAGCAGAGCATCTTTTGGAAAGCTCTGAATAGGAGTTTCAAGAGAGTCATCATTTCCCAAATAAATAAGGATTCCCTCATCTGATCTACCAACTTGCCGAGACACCAAAAAGCGGCGGCTTTGATCCAGCATGACTTTGGGAAGCAATGAGGATTCGTCCGTCATTTTTTCAGGTTCTTCAGTCCATCGTAATAATCGAGGAGGACTGCGTCCGATATTGCACTGAAAAAGCCAGGTGGAGCCATCGTTTGGGTGCTTCCACATAATGCCATCAAAGGAAAACTGATCAATCTTCAGCAAAGGTGCATTGTGCTCAGAGCAGCGTCCATCCCCAAATATTTGGAAAAGTGGTGAGCTGCCACCTGTATAAGGTTCGATATCTGCGCCGTGGTCAGCAACCCATAGCCATACGGAGTCATGGTTCGATTCGACCACGGCTATATTACGTGCGTGAAAGTAAAGCCTGCTAAAGATTGGTTTTGGATCGAGTCTGAGCTTTGGGTCCTCAACTAACTTGAAAATTCGACAAAGAGCTGGCTGATCTCTTCGTTCATTGAGTGCAGATACAAAGCAAAAAAAATTGTTTCCGATTTTAAAGCTTAAAAAATCCATTAAGTGCTGACCCGCGGGAAGCGGGGGGAGTTGTCCTAAAAAAGCCTGCTGAAAAGTTGGCAAATTTTTTCCCCACACTAATACTATCGAAAATCTTGAGTGACTCGAATTTTACCTTCATGATCAGAGGAGTGCAACAACCGAAACCCTCTCGATCATCTTGCTGGCTTTTTAAAAGCTCGTCAAAGCCCAGCTGGGAAAGCATGGGAACGACCCTTCCTCAAACGGAGAAAGCTATCCGTGCAAGTTTCGGCTCTGATGACTTAAAGATTTTCGAACTGCCTCGAAATGCAGATTTCTACCGCGCCTACCATGAGCTAAGGCCCCAGCTTTTGGCTCAGCTTGAGGCAGATTCCGAAGCACCCTCTCGGATCATCCTCCTCGATGTAAATCCTTCAACAATGGTCTTTCTTCGTTTTGTCCACGATCTGATCCCATCTAGAAACAAATTGAGTTTAGTCATTTTTGCCTATGGTAACTTTTTATGCTCTAGCGAGCTCATGTATCAAGTGCAGCCTTTGCTGTTGGGCTACGAAGTGCACTGGATCGCGACTTCAAATGCGCAGGCGGGAGTCCTTCGATCCTGCCTTAAGGGTGAGGCCACCGTTTCCATCTGCGCAATTCCAATCGGTGATTCTTTTTCATTTGATGCTGACTTAAGGACTCAAGTTCGGGCTCGGCTGAAAGCTGAGCCCGATGAAATTCTGTTGCTTTATGCAGGCCGTATAGCGTCTGAGAAGAATGTGGATTTATTAATTCAGTTGTTTAAAAAAATGCTGGAGGTTCGGCCGAGCAGTCGTATTCGAATACTCATCGCTGGAGAATTTGATGATGAAGATGGCGGGCTAGTTCGTGGAAGGCTGCCTCTCGGATTCCAATTTAAGACGATCTTCGATCAGTATTTGCGACAGAGTGACCCAAAAATTAGTCTCTTGGGAAAGGTGGATAGAGATCAGCTTCGCTCATACTATATGGCCGCGGATGTCGCGGTCTCAATGAGCCTTTTTCATGAAGAAGAATTCGGACTCAGCGTGGCTGAAAGCCGAATGAGTGGCCTGCCACTGATGTTGACTCCGTGGGGTGGTCACCTAGATCACCCAGAAATCGAGCCACTGGCTTTTTCTGATGAGGGCGGGGAGCCCTTTTTTTATCTTTCGGACATTCTTGATCGCATGAGCAAACTATCTTTAAGAAGTACAACTACAAGGATGAAAAAATCAATGGAGGCTCGGGCCTACCTCGGGCAAGAGGCAATCGCGGCTCGGCTTACGAAACTTTTTTTGATAAATCCTGCAATATTTGAAGGATTTTCTTCAAACTATCAGCTTTGGTCGCAACTTCAGGTCGAAATGAAAAAAACGGAATCTTTAGCGGTCTTTAAAAATTATTTAGAATTCCGTTCGAAACTGATGAATTCCTACAAGAGGCAATCGAATGAGTGAGAATTCAGATGATGGCTTGCGCAGAGATGTCATTTGGCAAAAGTATGCCATCGATGGTCTTTTTGCTTTGATGCTGCTTGGACTATTACTGCGAATTTATAAAAATGGTTCACAAAGTTTTTGGCTGGATGAAATGGTCTCGATTGACATTGCTTTGGCGGATGGATTGACGGGCTTGACTTGGGATCTTCATCCTCCTCTGTATCATGTTATTTTAAAAGCATGGTTGTATTTGTTTGGAACGTCCGAGGCTGCAGTTCGTTCGCTTTCTGCCTTTGTTTCTGTTTTTGGAATTGCATGTGTGTTTTACCTCGGAGTCTGGTCCCGATCCCTGCTAGCGGGATTCCTGGCGGCTCTGATATTAATGTTGCATCCAACAAGTATTTCGTTCGGTCAAGAAGCTAGAATGTATTCTCTCATGGAAGCTCTTACCGCCTGCACTTGGCTATTTTTCTTTAAAATTGTAGTGAGAAATTCATCTTGGGTCCCTTGGTTATTCAGCGCTTTGGCACTGTCATTGACACATTTCTTTTCTGTTTTTGTTTTGGGATATCAGTGTCTTTTTCTCATGCGCAAGAAGTCGACAAGGAAACCCCTTTTTGTAATAACTGTTGTTATGGCTCCTTTTCTTGCATTGGGAGCCATGTGGTTGGCTGGTCCTCACTCAATACAATCACTTTCTTGGCAACAGCTTCGCTTTCAAATGGTCCCTCGATTCGAAGATTTGCTCCAATCTACGTTTTCAATATTTGGATCGTGGTTTTCATTAGCTGGCTTTAGTGTCGGTTTGCTGGCTTTGGGATGGCAGTATAAAAAAGCAACCGAGCCCGGACAGAAACTGCCTTACCTGTTTCTTTTTCATTTCCTCGTGGTGTTTGTGAGCATGGCCGCCATTGAATTGATGCTTCAGCGAAGTTTGTTTGTTAGTCGCTATTTTATCTTTGCCACGCCATTATTTGCTGTGGCGGCTGCGATTTTGATCGATTTTCAGTGGCGCAGCGGAAGTCGGTGGCTTGCTCTGGTCATTGGTTCTTTGATTTTTGGAGGATCCGTTTCGAGGCTAAATGCGACCTACGAAGCTTCCCGTCCCCCATGGCGGGAAGTGTCTGAGTTGATCGCACAGAGCCAAAATCCAGTTGTTTTTACCACTCGAACTCTTTCATTACGATCCCCTTACTTTAGCTCGAAAAGCATTTCGGTAATGAGTTGGCCGAGCACAAACATCCAAAATATAAAGCAGCAAATCATAAAAGGCCAATCTGTATGGTTCGTTGAAAATTATTGGGGTCAGCTGACCTATTGGGAACAGCTGAAGCAAGTGGCTAGGGAAGAAGGTCTTATTCTCGAGGAAAAAGTTTTTAGTTTGATCGAGAAGGACCCCATTTATACTCTCCGGCTGAGCAGTTCAGAATAGTGGGTAGATAAATGGTGATAGCACTGGAGCATAAGCAAGGAATGCGAATAAAATTGAGACTATTAAAATCAAGTAGACAATCAGCATCGGTGTGGTGAGACGCTGGCTTCTAAAAATAGAAAAGATTTTAAAGATTGTCGATTGAATCACTGTTTTTGTTCGCAGGAACTTCTTTATAGGAATCATTCTTTATCCTGAGCCGTCTTTGAATTTTTTTGAATAATCAGATCTTCGATGACTAATAGGTCCATGTCCGTTCTTGCGAACATAAGAAGTGCATCGAATGGTGATGCAACCAAGGGCATGCCAGCCTCGTTGAAAGATGTATTAACAAGTGCCTCACAGTTACTGAGCTTTCCATAGGCTCCTAGCAGCGCATTCAGCTCGGGGAATTCCATAGGCCGAACAATCTGCGCGCGAGTGGAGCCGTCCACATGGCAGCCAGCTCGAAGAGAGGGTATAGAACTACTGATGACTTGTTGTGAAAGTTGCATCCAGCGGCTTCCATGTGGAAAAGACTCACTTTTATTTAACTCAAGGTTGGCTCTTGCGGAGGCTTCGGTCATTGAAAGAGCATAAGGCCGAAAAGCCGCTCTTTTCTTTACGAAGCTTGATAATCTGCGAGCAAGTTCAATGTCGTCTGGTCTTATAAGTATAGATCTTCCTCCGAGAGCTCTCGGGCCACTTTCAAAGCGGCCTTGAAACCAGCCAATAATTTTTCCCTTGAATATTTCCTGAGAGACCAGCTCCATCAAATGATCTTTGGAGGACATTTTCTTCCATTCGAGTTCAAAATTTTGATATCGACTCGGGAGCAGCGAAAATTTTTTCCATTTTTCTGGCTCCAGATAAGGAAGTACGGCAGTCAAAAGCTCGCTCGAATATCTTTCTCCAATTGCCGCAGTCTGAGCAATTTTAGGAGTCCTTTTATCTTTTACTGCATGAACATAAAGTGCAGCCCCTGCGGCGGCACCCCCATCGCCAGGGTCGGAAGGTATAAATACCTCCGTGAAATCGCTTTGCGTCCGCATAAATTCGTTAGCGACGCAATTGAGTGAAACGCCCCCTGCGTAGCAAAGATGGGAAGCTCCCGTGAGTCTTGAGGTCCGATTGGCATAGGCAAGTACTGCTTGATTCAGTAAAGCTTGAGCGCTTGCAGCAATATCTGCATAGCTTTCATCTTCTAATTTTATTGAGTTCCTCTGGTCCATCGAGGAGAGGCTGTCGAAGCTCCAAGAGACATTAAATTTTCGTGGGTTTCCAAAAATTTCGAAAAATTTGTTCTGAAAAGGGAGGCTAGAGTCGTTTTTAAATTTAAAAAAAGAAGGATCGAGTTCATGACTTCCGTCTGGAAGGATGTGCAGGACTTGCTTCATGGCGTCTAGAAAACGTGGTTTCCCAAAAGCAGCTAAGGCCATCGTGCTGCATTCGCCGCTATTAACTTCGAATCCAAGGAAGCTTGTGATTGCCGAATAGAAAAGGCCCAACGAATGAGGATAGGGTGCAATGTCTAGGGGAACTATCTCAAAATGCGAAGAACTTCTTTTTCCCGAAAAAATGCCAGAACATGTCCACTCACCGACGGCATCAACCGTCATGATTGCTGCATGATCGAAGGGGGATGTCAAAAAAGCCAGAGCAGCGTGGCTGAGATGGTGGGGCACGAAAATTACTTTTTTGGGGTCAATGGAAAAATATTCGCTGATGCTCTGATGAATTCTAAAGCCCGATTTCACGGCATCTGAGCCTGAAAGTTGAAAGCTGGCCAAAGACTTGGGCCATTCGGATAAAGAGGAAGCAACTGTGCGTGACAGTTTGTTGATGGGCTCTTCGTGAAATGCAATGAGATCGATTTCTTCGGCTTTAATTCCAGCTTCCCTCAGGCAAGCTTCGGCTGCACCAGCAGGAAAGCCCGGGTCATGTTTGATGCGAGAATATCTTTCTTCGGCGGCAGAAAAAATCAGCTGCCCATCGATTACGATCGCGGCAGATGCATCGTGATAGTTATATGAAAGACCAAGTACTTTCATGGAATTTGGTCCGAAAAATCCTTCACCTGCTGCTGAAGAAGTTGGAGTTGAATTTTTCTATCCAAAGCAATCCTGTTTCTAGAAGACCTTTTGCCCATCCAACCAAATAGAAAATATATGGATGCAAGGATGCAAGATAAGAGGAATGAGCCTAGAGAATTCATTGCATCGATCCATCTTCTGAGAAATCGAGTTTGAGAGGCCTCGTTTAGAAGAGCATTGGCATTTTGTTCCGATCCTGAAAGCCGCACGACAATATTGTGAGTGTCCATTTCATGTTTTCCTTCATCCCGCCCGGCACGCGAAAAAACTGCTCGGACTGGAAGATCAACCGGAAGCCTAGAGTATTCTCGAAAGTCTCTATGGACTGCGCTTTCGCCAACCTGAACATAGCTTATAAATTTCAAAATAGCCTGAAGGTCCACTTTTCCTTTGAGAAGTTCATGTCGTGCTTTTGTTGATTTCGCAGCAGGCAGATCCGAAAGGCTCCTTCGAACCTCATCAAAAATATCGGCGTGGAAAAATTCCTCAAGAACATGCTGAAAAAGATAGGCCTTCAGTTCGGGGCCTTCGACCAAGTCGATGGCCCTTAGCAGCTGGCAACCGCTGTCCCGCTCGATATTTGAGAACTCACGAATTGCTTGAATTTTTCTTTCGGGAAAAAGGGACCATACGACAGGAGTGATCCATCGAATCAAGGTTTTTGAAGGATTCATAGCGGGCTCCCATATCTTGCCTGTTCTCTATATTATCCTCGACGACCCTGCTCGACCAGCTAGAACTGAAACATACCGATTCTTTTTTATTTGGAATGCCAATTCCTTAGCTTTAGACTGATTGAAGGCCTCCCATTTTCAGATTGAATAGGAGTTTTCATGAGAGCCCCAGGCGGTTCTTTGCTCAAAATGAGCCGGAGAAATTTACTTCTAGGCGGCCTAGGCCTAGCCGGTCTTGGCTTAGGAGCCAATCAGAGTCACATTCTGTTCGGATCCAGCTTGAGCAATCAAGACAATGGATTAGATCTTTGGGGGAGCATCTGCAGTCTTCCTAAAAACTCTTCAGCAGGGGACGCAAACGGTTATGATGCAGCGGTATCAGGTTTTATTCCTCGAGTGCTTTTTTTTAAAGGCCAAGATGTGTGGTCCCTCGATTTGCCACTTCAGGGTCATGTTGTTCAGCAAAATCCTTATCATCCAGAGCAAATGATTATTCTGAACCGCCGAGGTCCTAGTGGCGTAGAGCTTCATTTTGGACAAAGAAAAATAAAAAGCGTTTTCACTGCAGGCGAGGGGCGAGTTTTTTTAGGTCATTGTCTTTTTCTACCCGATGGCGAAACCTATGCGCTCGCTGAATTTCGGCGCGCCGATCGCAATAATTTCTTAGTGCATCGACGCATTTCTGATCACAAGATAGTGCGGGAATTACCGATTGAGCAAATGCTTCCCCACCAGTTGTTGATAGATCCCGTCAGCAAACACATTTGGGTGCCCAGCATGGGTTCCGCTGTGGAAAATCAGCGGGTCAGCACAAGTGAAAAGCAAGACTTCAGCTTGCCTCATATCTGCCTCAGAGATCTCGAGACCAATCGGCTTGAAGACGTTATTTTCTTCCAAAGGACGGGCAGTGTTGGGCCTAAACACCTGGCAAATATGCAGGAGTTGGGTCTTATAGCTCTGGGTGGTTCCATAGATTCTCATTCATTCGTAGCGCGGATCTGGCGAGATAAAAAGGGCCTCAGGCAATTAGGTGGTCATCAGCCATTGCCTGGTGAGGCTCTGTCCTTAGCCTTTAGTTCTGACCAAGTTGTCTATGCCTCATTTCCTTCTGCGAATCGTGTCGTGGCTTTTGATGGCAGTTCGATGAAGGTGCTGCGAGAGCTGAAAATTCCTTCACCAATGGGAATGCATAGAATGCAAAACGGCGAAATTTGGGTGGCCTCTGAGGGGTACCCTCATAACATCTCGGTCATCCGCAATCTTGAGGTCATCGGAAGCGTAAACCTCGGACTTAGAGCCAACGAAAGATTTGGAGCTCATTTCGAATTTTTGGAAAGTGTTTGAAATCATCGATTCGTGAGCTTCAGTCGAGCCTTCCACTTAGAATCTTTGGAAGTATTTTATGTTTGACTCATTTTGCAACTTATTTGCTTTGGTTCAAAGCCGATCGATTAGCGCATTTGGTGGATGGATCCGACAAGCTCATTTGTTGGCCAATGTTTCCAAGTTGCGCCAGCTGGGATATTTTCAACAAGATAGGTATCGAAAACCTCGGGCTGGGTTATCTCTTTCTGTCTCTATTTGGAGCAGGTCTCTTTCTTTTTCGTCGCTCCGTGGGCGCGGCTCTATTCATTTTGGGCTGCCTTTTTCTTTTCAAGCTGGGTCTTTATTTTTCGAGTTTTCGATTGATTGGAAATCATCATCTGATGGTTTTCTTAGCTCAATTTGTGTTCCTGTTTTTGCCTGACAAAGTTCAGACCTTAAAGCTCACAATTATTAGCTTCTATTTAATCGCAGCAGGTCTTAAATTGAACTTTGAATGGTTGTCTGGAGCGGCCATACCTCCTGATTGGATTCGGCCAGGTAGTCTTGCTGAGTTCATCTATCGGAAAAATTTACTTTCTTGGGCCTGCTATTATGTTCTCTTGCTTGAAGGTGTTCTTGTTTTTGGGTTATTCAGCCGACGACATTGGATCCGCTGGCTAGTATTGTCCCAGCTTTTCCTCTTTCATTTTGTTTCCGAAGGAATTGTCGGATGGTTCTACCCATCAATTATGTATGGCTTACTCAGTATTTTCGTCTTGGTTCCCGAGGCGATTCAAAGGCGAGCCTTGCCTGCGAATGCAGTTTTCCTTTTGATCTTGTGGGGACTTCAGATAATTCCTCGGATGACGCCTGGCGATTCCTCTGTGAATGGAATTGGAAGGATTTTTGCTCTCAATATGTTTGATGGGTTGGTCGATTGTCATTCTAAGATTCTGGTTGAATTTAAAGATCGAACTCTCGCCGAAACCATTGATACAAAACTGTATTTTCAAGGAGTGCGATATCAATGCGACCCCTATATTCATTTTTCTATCGGCAAGAAGAAGTGTGCCGCTCTTCAAAAATCAGATCCATTTTTTTTAAGAATTCGTTGGAGTTTGGCAAGTAAGCTTAGGTCGGAAGCCGAATTCAAAGAATTAGTATCTCTTGAAAACATCTGCGACCCAAGCCTCAGTTACTCGGCTGTTACCGGTGCTGCTTGGATCGGCGACACAGTCCCAGAAAAAGCTGGAAGTCATTCTCAAGTTATGGTCTCAAGACTTCCATTGTTGACTTTTTCAAAGCAATCTTCAAAGGCAAACAGTGATCTTGGTTCCGGGAATGAGTTCAATCAATACCGTGAATCGGCTGCGCGAACAGGTTTAGCGGCAGAAAGACTAGATGCCTCGGGGCTTAAATCCTTGCGGCTTGTTCTGCGACATTCGGCACTCAACTCGAGCGATTATTCTGCAAGTAAAGCCAGCCCCTTGGTGAATCAACAGGGTGTTTTTATTGGTACCGACACGTCCCACTTTTACCATTTAGATCACCTAGGAAATATCCGATGGATGTTCCAATCGCTAAACAGTGGTCCAGGCTTTCATGCCACTGCTGCTAGTGATCGGGACTCAATTTATGTGGGCAACTATGAAGGTGAGCTAATTGCCTTCAACAAAACTACAGGTCAGGTTCGTTGGTTGACCCTTGCGGGTGACTCTATTGGAAGCTCAGTGGCTTTGGTCGAACAAGATGGTCATAAGAATATTTTGGTGGCTGTGGAACTGAACAAACCAAAAGAGGGTTACCTGGCAAATTTTGATGCCGAAACGGGCTCCCTGCTTTGGCGCTCGGAACCTTTTGGTGATCAGGCACATGGATCACCCGCTGTAGATTTAAAGCTTGGGCTTGTCTTTATTGGAGCGAACAATCACCGACTTTATGCTTTTGATTTGCGAACGGGTGCTCGAAAGTGGATGCATCAAACGCGAGGAGCCTTCAAAAGCAGTCCAGCAGTCGGAACTTCTGATCGCACCAGCATGGTGTTCATTGCTAATCGATTTGGAGAAATGCTGGCTTTTGAAAGTGCGGCAGGGTCCTTGCGCTGGAACAGGCAAGTGGGCAGCACCCAAAGTAGTTTCACAGTAGTTGAGGATGAAAATCTAATTGTGATTAGTACACATCGAACTGGCATTCTTGGGGTCTCAATGAAAACGGGTGAAATTCGTTGGAGGTATCAAAATTCTGAAAATCTTTTTGATACGGGCATTCGGCCCAGCGGACTATTGGTAATGTCCCCGGTGAATGGAGAGAAGTCTCATACTCTGATTGGCTGCGATGGTGCGGCCCTCTGTGTTTTCGAAAATCGGAGTGGAGCTCTGATCGCGAAATACCTTTTGCCGGGCCGGTTGTCCGGGGTACCTGTACTGTATCAGGGCTCAATCTGGTTGGCCCTCGATAGAGGCGGACTCATCGAACTTTCGCAAACAAAGGGCGGGAAAAATTGAACTCTGATCAAATGCAGCTAGTTCTAGTCGCTAGGCATCTTGGCTTGGCGGCAATGGTTCGAGTGCAAGGCCCCGGATCGATGAAGGTGATGTCAGATTTGTCTTTTGAACTGAACGCCGAACTTTTGCCGGCGAACAAGATTCAAAATATGTCAATTTGCCTTAGTATTTCGGTGAATTTATGTTCCTCACCTCATCTGCAGCCAAAGTTAAAATTTTTCAGCTGGAGGGGCGCTGGCTTGGCTTGGAATTCGCTTGGACGTTGGATTCATTTTCCGAATCAGTCCTGGGTTCTGAGTTATGAAAAAAACCTAAATAACTTCGATTCAAAAAAGATTCAGCACATCGAGATTTGGACGGAATCAGCTGCTTTTGCCGTAGAGAAATCTTTCCTATATACCCTCGCGATCTTTGGCATTGAGCTGGAAAAGCGCGGTTACTTGCGACTTCATGCTGCAAGCTTCCGATCGCAGGAACGAGCCTTAGCGGTTTTTGGCCCCTCAGGAGTAGGCAAAACCACATTAGTCGATTGTTTGCTCAATCATTCCAACTGCAATGTCTTTAGTGATGAAATTACTTTGATTTGCAAAGAATTTCAGAATCAACACTTTGTTGCCTGGCCTCTGCGACTGGCAAAGAAAATTTCAGGCTCATACGCAGCGGCTAGTGACGAGCGCCTCAGAGCTGATGGCCGTTTGAGGCGGCTGATGCCAATTCCCCCAGATCGCGTGGCCGAAAGATCTGGGACCGCCGATAAAGTTGGAATGATCTTTTTTGGCGTTCATAAAAAGCATTCGGAAGCTCGAATTCTTCCTCTCACTTTTCTAAGGTCTTTGCTGTTTGTTCTTCAGGTCAGCTTTGGCTGGCATCTGCCCCAGATGTTCGAAATTTCTTTAAGACTGAGTTTGGTATTTCACTTTGCCAAAGAATTCTTTCGGCGCTTTGCTTGGGCTATGAAAATGTTAGCGATGGGACGGGTTCAGAGTCTGATCATTCCCATTTTTTCCAATGATTCAGAAAAAGACAGGGCGGCGCTGGCACATCTGCTCATTCTTTTGCACCACGATTTTGATCGCAAGGCTCGCGGTTGATTAGCTATTTGACGTCGTATTTACGATAGGATGACCTGTTGGCCGGGGATGCGTTCTTACAATTGAGTGTGGTTCGATAGTTTACAAAAATTCGACCATCTTGGCCAATGGTTCCCGTTCCATTTCCTGCTCCGCCAGAAGCCCTTAGGGTTCCACAAGCAGTAGAGAAAGTAATGATATCCGAGTAAAGATGAACGGTTCCGCCAGCCCCACCGCCACCGTTGGTGCTAGCACCTGCTGCATTGCCGTCTGCAAGAATGTTCCCGTTCATTGTCATTGTGCCAGTGGATTGTATCATTATGACTCCGCCCCCAGAAGCGCCTGCGCCTGAATTTCCTCCACCGCCGGAGGCCATGACTGCGTAGTCATGATGGCCTGGTGAAGTATTCGATCCGCCTTGGCCGACTGCGCCTCCGCCTGGACCGGTACCAGAGGCCCCGGCACCGCCACCAATAAAACCTTTTCCTGCGACTGAAATGGTTCCACTCATTGGAGTGGCGCTGTTCAAGGTAATATTGCCAGAAGCGCGGAAGAACATAACCCCGCCTGTCTGACCATTGAAAGCATTCACCGTAAGGAATCCGCCTGAATTAATAGTTATCGAAGTGTAATGAGGGATAACTATGACCTGGGTGACCGAGACTCCTGCGGAATAGCCAGGAAATGTTCGAGTCAATGCAGAAGAAAGGGTCAAGGTGTTCGAAGCAATCGAAGAGATCGTTCTTGTTTCATGCGCACCAGGAGCCGAGCCAAGCATCTGGATGATTAAAACTTCGTTGCCGACGGCGAATCCAGTGGCACTGGCTAAAGTCACAGTCGTAGCACCTGCCGAAGCCGCGGAAGGTAGGTAGCTTCTAACGCTGTCTGTGTAGACAGGATTGGAAGGACCGTTTGGAATTCCATCGACTGTCAAAGCGCCATTGGCTCCCGTGCCTCCATAGCCAACAAACTGCCTGATGACGTTCATTGCTTGATTGAAGCCGTAAGGATTGGCAAAACAGCGTTCGACTCTGACTAGCTGAGCGGCACCTTGGGTTAGAACTAAAATAAGAAAATAGCGGAACCGCTTTTTCATCCGTTATTGAAACCCGGTGGTCCATGTCACATAGATTTCATTGCTAATACGAGTGAAGGTGTAAATCGTCCGGGAGCTTGGCACCCTGGATCCATTCGAAGTCGAGAAATAGTAGGTCACAGTCGCTGCATCAGTGCCTGTGACCGAGGTTGAAAAATTGCATTGATTTGTCGATGCGCTGGTCACGGCTAGAAGGTAAGTCCCACCGTTTCGCAAGTTAGAAAATGATAAGGATCCGCTTGCGCAATCATAAGAAGTCAATTGAGCATTGCCCAAGGCAAAATTGATCGAATTGCTGGTGCCAGTCGCAGATGCCGAGGAAATGGATGTTGAGCGAGCTGTCCCACTCACTTCAAGAGTTGATCCTGGTGTCGTCGTTCCGATGCCTACGTTTCCTCCCAATGGATTCATGACGATAGGCCAAGAAGTTCCATCATTAGTAACTCTCTTTGTTTGCATCCAAATAGCATGAGAGGCTGGGTCAGAGCCCATTTCTAGAACTGCACTGCTGCTCATGTTTACTTGAAAAATACCGTTGTTTGCTGTCAATGATGGAGCCGTCGAGGTGCCCGACACTTCGAGTTTGTGATTAGGAGCTGCCGTGCCCACCCCGACGTTCCCCCCAGAAAGGATCGTCATAGCTGGGGCATTGTTCGTATTGAAGGTCAATGCAGTCGCATCCGAAGTGCCCAAGGAGGTTGCTCCAGCTTGGCCGCCCTTCATGATAAAAGTTCCGGCCAGCGAAGTGACTCCAGTTCCACCATTTGCCACTGGAAGGGTACCGGTCACATCGGTTGCCAAATCAACCTGTGAGAAACTCACCGCAGTTCCATTCGTTCGAAGCACTCGGTTTGCGGTGGTACCCAAAGTAAATGAAGGAACACCTGTACTGCTCGTAACAAGAGCACCCGTATTCGCTGTTGCTAAGCCTGCAACTGTGTTTGCTGAAGAAGAATAAAGAAGCTGATTGATAGTCGTTGTTGCGGGATAAGTTGCCGTGGACCATGCGGGAGCACTTGCACCAGCTGACTGAAGCATCTGACCTGCTGTTCCTGCTGCTGCTACTTGGACTGCACTTGTGCCATTACCTAGCATCAAGCGATTTGCCGTTAGAGATGTGGCTCCAGTTCCACCATTAGCAACGGGAAGAGTACCTGTATATGCTGTGGCCGTGACTCCAGTCAGTGCCGAACCATCACCCGAAAATGCAGTCGCTGTTACCGTGCCGACAACCTGCAGCTTCGATCCCGGTGTTGTCGTCCCAATCCCGACGTTCCCCCCAGAAAGGATCGTCATAGCTGGGGCATTGTTCGCTTCAATTGTAAGATTCGTGGCATCGTTCGTCCCAAGGATTACGGCGCCCGTGTTGCCACCGTTAATTACAGAATTCGCCACATCAGTTGCTGCGATCGCTGCCCATACGGGTGCAGCGCTCGCGCCGCCAGTGCCGGTCTGCGAAAGAAATTGCTTTGCCGTTGTAGTATTACCGGCGAGGCGTGTGGGCAGGGTGCCATTATCATAGATTATATCGCCGAGTGTGGTTGTCGGCGATAAGCTATCAAACGCAGCCGATGCGGTGATCTGACCGGTTCCACCGTTGGCCACGGGCAGGGTGCCTGTAACGGCTGCGGAAGAAGCAAGGTTGACGGCGCCAAAGCCAAGAGCTGTTCCAGCACTATCCACACGAAGGACTTGATTTGCAGTGCCCTGTATATCTGCGACGTTTGCAGTTGAGTTTCCGGTGACTCCGATCACTGACCTTGCGATTCCTTGCCTCAGGTCTGCATTAGCTACGGTGTTGTCGGTTATGTTTGTCGAAATCACAGCATCCGTTGCAAGCGATGTTGCCAGCGACCCAGCCGTGGTGGTGATTGCGCCCGTGAGAGCCGGAAATCTTCCTGCAGCAAGAGTTCCCGAGGCTTCGCTGCCCGATAGATCAATAGAACTGTTATCTGCTAATCCGCCAAGGCCAGTGACGGCAGAGGACGCTATGGCAATATTTGTACAAGAGAGCACATCAGTAATTGCTGACCAAGTGAGGGTCTGAGAGGCAGAACAAGAGGCTGGAAATTGCGCAGTCCCCAAGTTGTTTCTCATTTGACCGATACCAAACCATGAGGCAGTTGCTACGGCAGAGCCGTTGCCGACCAGCACTTGTCCTGAGGGTAATGAATTTGTGATCGGCGTGTAGCCAAGGGCCGTGTTCACCATGGTACCTGTTATTCCAGTCAGGTAACTTCCCGCGGGCTGCTTACTATTGAACGTCGCCCAATCACTGGAACTCAGCAGCCCTCGCGCAGATGCGGAAGCTGTTGGAACATTCAAAGTATGCACATTGCCGCTGGATGAAATCGCAAGATCCGACCCACTTGTTCCGGTTGCAAAAGTTTGTGTTGATCCTGATTGTCCATTCAGGGACGTCAATCCAGCGCCAGAGACTCCTACCGGCTGAACCGTAGAACCATCCCAATACTTCACTTGATTCGTCGTGGAATTAAACCAAGACCGACCTTTTTCAGCGCTGCCCCAGCCGCTTGTATTTGGGTCAGTTGAATTCGCGCCAAGCTTTAAAAATTTATCGTCAGAAAGACTAATATTTCCAGCTGCATTAATGTCAAAACTTCCCATGTTGATGGCACCAGTCAATGTGCCACCACTTCTTTGAAGGGCTCCGGTGATCCTTGAATCATCGCCCGCTGCTAGCGTATTTGCGCTTGAGCCCACATTAACAGTCAGCGATGGCGTTGATGATCCATTGGCCACAGTCATATAAGAATTTGTAGAAATGATCGAAGTGACAGTTCCATTATTCACTGTGTTCAAAGTTCCCGAATTGAGCGAAAGGCCGGCGCCAAGGCTGAGCTCCTCCACTGAACCCGGTCCAGCCGTCGAGCGGCCCAAGAGTCGATCTGAGTTAATATTTTGGAACTTATCAAAAGTGACTGCTTGGCCGGCAAGTTTAGCCGTCGTTACGTATCCATCCGCCAAACTTCCGGTTCCAGTGATCTGCGATTGCACCCATGACATTGTGGCCGCGTCGTCTGCCGAAACGGGATCGGCAACTTTGGTGATTCGTCGGCTCTGCATATCCCAAAGTAAGTTGCCACCCAATAGTGATTTGAGTGACTGAGATTCGTCCGGAGCGATAACGACATTGCTGCCGGCTCCCGAAATCTTCATAAGGTTCCTTAAGCCATAACCGTCGATTTGTTTAGCTTGGAGTGCAAAGGGAACGGCCTTTATCGGCAAGCCCGCAACTTCAATCTTCTGATCACCTTTTTCAAACGTAGCATAAAGAATGCGGTCATCAAATTCTGAAGGACTGTAAGTAGTCCCAACGCTACATTTAGCGTTTGGGAGACTTAAAGAAGAGCTATTCAAAAACACCTGAGAAAAACTTTGAGAAATTCCCCCATTTTCACCTGGGAATCGATTGGAATCATATCCGATTTCAACCGCGAAACCTCCATTCACCAATTCAACGTTTTGTTTTTCTGACCAAAGTAAACACAAATTGGGATCTGGTGAATAAATTTGAAGAGTGATTGAAAAGTTACCGTTGAGGGCTCTGCCCTGGGGGTCCACGATCTTTCCCTGATAGACCATCGAATTCATGCTTTTTGTATAAGCCGCTCGATCCAAGGCTTGCGCTTGTTGGATCACAAAAAAGATCCAGGTGACCAGCAAAAGATGAGCCTTCAAACGCAATGTTCCTGAATGTTTTACATTTTGCATAAGTGATGTATCGGCAGGTCTCGAACAGAACTTTAGTCACTTCTGTTTCACTTTGAGAATTAATTTTTTTAAAAAATACCGAAACGATGTTGCTTACGAAAAATTTGGTCCAATTTGGGAAACTTAGAGAAAATATTCTTTTGCTTTCGGGAGCCCGAGAAATTCATTCGGACTAAAAGTAAGCCCGTAGGCTCCAGAGTTATGGATGCAGATAAAGTCACCTTCTTCAGCTATTGGTAGTTCTATATCAGATCCTAGAACATCCATTGAATAACAACTTGGTCCCGCTATGGAGTAAGTTCTTCTTTCAGTTCCTGCCGCCGTTTTGACAATTTGACTGGGCAGCAATGAGATCAGGAAATTCTTTCGCAAAAGACTTCCAAATCCAGCAGCGGCCATATGGTTCGACATTCCTCCGTCTATAATAATAATATTCTTTCCATAGGATTCTTTGACTTCAATGATACGACTAACGAAGTGTCCAGCAGCCCCTACCAAAAAGCGACCGGACTCAATCGAATAGTTTAGGTCCATTTTTGGCAGGAGCTCGTGAAGGCCCTTCGACAGCTCTGAAATTTTAAGATTTTCCTGATCTGAAAACATAGCTATTCCCAATCCCCCACCAATTGTAATTCCTTGGATTTTTCCTGGGTAGCGGTCGGCAAGCTCTTTTCCCATCGATATCACACTTCGAAAGTTGTTGAGCAGGTATTCGGCCGAAAGGAAACTGGACTGAACGTGACAGTGGATTCCAATCCACTCAAGGCTATTTAGATTCAGGAGTCGATCTATGGTTGCGCTGAGCTGAGTCTCATCGATTCCGAACTGCGAGGATTGGCTCTTTCGCGCGCGACCGGCTTGGTCAATCCACAGTTTCGGATTGATCCGCAGTTTCACGCTCATGCGTCTGCCTTCAGCTTGGGCGATTCGATCCAGCCGAAGCATCTCCGAGTGAGATTCCACGACGATGACTCCGATTTGGGCTTGAACTGCACCCAAAAGTAGAGCTTCCGTTTTTCCGGGACCGACTAGGCTCAACTTCGAGGGGTGAACTCCCCATGAGATCGTTCGCAGCATTTCCTGATGAGAGGAAATATCGATATTCGCGCCAAGCCGAACGAGTTCCATAACAACTTCTTTATGAGGATTGGCCTTCATCGAATAGTAAATGTTGCAGGTCTTGGGCAGAGCTTCTCTAAGAATTTGAAACTGTCTACCGATTGTTCCCAGCTCGTATAAATAGAAGGGAGTTTCTTTGCTGGCGGCAAAAGCCGCAAGTTCTTGAGTATTCATTTAATGATCTTGCCACCAATTTCTCATTCTATAGAATCAAAGATCGCGTGATCCTCACATCCTTTCAATTTTTTATTTTCATGCTCCTTAGCATACTGGCCTACTATGTTGTCCCGCGGCGATATCAGGGAACTGTTATTTTGGCAGCCAGTGCTTTTTATCTTGCGTCTTGGGACCTGCGTTTTCTTGCGATCCATGTATTGGTGTCGCTCACTGCTTTTAGCACAGCGCAAATGGTGCATCGGCATGACTCATCACGCATTTGGTTTTTTGCCGGCTGTGGAATGCTTCTGACGCCCTTGGTTCTCTTTAAATTTTTGGGTTTTTGGCGGATCAATATACCACTGGTCAGCGGGTCGGAGCTATCGCCTGGCGGACCCAGCAATCTTCTGATTCCCTTGGGACTGTCCTTTTATACATTATCTGTTTTGGCTTATCTGATTGACGTGAGGCGAAGGCAGATAGTCCCCACAAAAAGCTTCCGAGATTTTTTTCTCTTCACAAGTTTTTTTCCTCACATTGTGATGGGACCTATTGATCGTATTCAGCACCTTTTACCTCAGCTTCTGGCTGTCCGAGCATTTAAAGCCGAGACTATCTATGAGGGAATATTTTGGATATCACTTGGTCTTTTTAAGAGGCTTATGCTTGTGAATGTACTAGCTCCTATTTATCAGAGGTCTATATCCGGTGCGGTCGCGACTGAAGAATTTGGCCTTCAATTTTTGGCCCAAGTTTTAGTTGGATATGTATATTTTTATTCTGATTTTTCATCGTATATGAATTTGGTAACTGGCTGCGCGCGTTTTTTTGGAGTTGACCTTGCGATCAATTTCAATCAGCCCTACCTGGCACGGAATCCTGTTGCAAGTTGGCAGCGCTGGCACATGAGTCTCACTTCGTGGATTCGTGACTATATTTATCTTCCCCTTCTTCTGAAAACGCGAAATCCTATGTTTTGTGTTTTTGTTCTTTTTCTATGTCTGGGCATGTTTCATGAGGTGTCCTTCAGTTACTTGGTTTGGACCCTCTATTGGACAATCATCACTTGGCTTTATATGCTGTATGTGCGTGTCGTAAAGCGAAGGTTTTCTTTTTTGAATGGCGATCACCCAATAACAGTTTTTTTACAAGTCACCATCACTCTTTTTATCGTAAGTTTTGTTTCCTTTTTTTCATGGGTTCGGGATATTTCAAGTTTAGGAAGTTTGCTGGATCGAATGCTTCAGATCCAGCTTGGCTATGCCCACCTTTTTACCCTGCCAAGCAATAAGCTCGTCTTGCTTATCATTGCTGTTCTGATTGTTATTGCCCAAGAATCCCGATACAAACCAGAAAATCTAAAACAGCGTCGCTTCGAAATAATCCCTGTGGCACTTTTGAATCTGTTCCTCTTGGCCATGCTGGGATCTTTCGATGATTTCGCTTTTCAGTACATTAATTTTTAGTTTCAGTAATGATTGTCGCGTTTCTTAACTTAGCGGCCGTCCAAGCCGTTTTTGGAAAAAGTTCCCCCAAGGCTGATGAAAGACTTTGAGTCCAAAACAAATCAGGCTTCGAGCCTTGCTCAATTTCGAGAGTCGCTTTCGGAAGTGAATAGAAAGGCACTGAAGGTGCAAAATGGTGTGTTCCATGGTAACCGACATTGCATGGAAGTAACAGATCTACTATCCACGAAGGATCGAGGTTACGACTTAGATAATTGGATTTTACCGGAGTTTCTAAGGGGCCATGCTGAAGTCCAGTCATGATAACTATATATAAATGAAAAAATAGAAGCGGAAGGATGTACAGCAGAAGAAGTACTGTAAATCCGAAAATCAGATATAGGCCAGTCAACAATAGACCTGCATAACAAATATAATAAATCCATTCATGATCTGCGGATGCGACTTTTTTTCCTCTCAATCGGTAAAATATTTCTACGACTTCTGAGTTATCTATCATGAAGCCCCTTGAGTATTTGAGCGTCAACAGCTCTGCCACCCTTTGTTTAAAATCACGCAGCAGCGGCATAGGAAAATAGCCAGCAACAATATAGGTTGGGTCGTGCAGTTGATCGTTCAATGCGTAATGATGGCGAAGGTGCATCCGTTTGAATTTGGAAAAAGACATAAGTAGGGGAAAAGAACAAATGAATCGCGAAAGCCAGTCATTCACGACTCGGGAAGGGTGAAGGACTCCGTGCACACCATCATGAGCCAGAAACATGAAGACAGCCATACTTCGTACTAGCAGCAAAAGCGAAATAGGATAAAACCACCAGCTGATGCTAAGGCTCAGTCCAAAAGCGCAAAAAATCACAAGACCTGACTTGACCAGTTCTTTGAATGCGAAAATGGGCTGAATGTTCGCTTGATATTTCATAGCCTTTTCCATTTCAATTTTGTTTCGGAAAAACTAAGGGACCGAATTCCGATCTGACATCTTCTGAACTAAAGCGAAAAATTTGTGAATCGATGTAGTAATGTAAATACAAGGCTACAAAACCCATTGTTGCAAGGCTCATTTTCCAGGACGGAGTCAGTTCCGCGACGCGCCCGAAAAGCTGAGTGCTATGTTCGGGGCTATAAATTGTGGCGAAAGGTATTAATGAGATCAAACAGATGAGCGGGACGAAAACCCATAATGAACTGGCTATTTTTGACCGAGATCTTTTTGACATCTGCATGGCTAAAAAACAGTACTCGATTCCATGAATTGCTAAAATGCCGGCTAATGCAGCGGGCGAAAAATAGACAAGTGGCCTGAGCAAAAGACGAAGGGAATACCACTTTTTCATTTTTGCTTCTGGAAAGGGGTAGGAAAAAATGGTCCACAGAAGGGGCGCAAGAAACAGCAGGGTCGCAGCAAACAAATAGGGCCAAACATTTTTAGGAGGGTTCAGTGCAGGAACGGCGTAAGCCACGGCGGGAAAAATTGCTATGATTGTGAAAAAACTAAAATAGCTTCTTTCTTTCTTTTCGAATTGAAGCAGGCCCTTTTTATCCTCATTATTTAGTTCGGCAGAAATTAGCTTGTTGTAGATCAAGCTAAAGCCAAAAGTTTGTTTAATGTTATGGTAGATTCCAAGGAAAGTGAGCAATACCAATACTATTAGTTCGAACTTTGCCGGTATTGTAAAGCCCCATCTTGGAGCCAGGTGATAGACCGCCAACGCGAATCCAAAAACAACAGCGACCCATGTCCAGTGGTAAAAATGAATGCTTCTGGGTCGAAGCAGCTGCCTGCCCTCTGGGAGGGCGAAAAGCAAAAAGAATGTCACAAAAACATGTGTCACATTTGCAAATAGGTAGCTGGCCATAAATGTGATCCATCTATGTTCGCTTGAATCAATTTTGATAATTCCAGAAGCTTCAAATAGTCCGGCAGCAATAAAAATTATCGGAAGCAACACGTTGAACCATTCCATTGATGGCGTAAAAATTGCTCCAGGCTGAGACTTGAAATATTTGAGTTCCAACATACTTGATCTTAGCCTAAAACAGCGACTGGTGAACAAAAAGTTTCACAATCTAGTCTCAAGTATCTATCATTCTAATATGGAGACCTCGTTTCCGATCGATAATTCGCGTCCGCCCAAAGACCTCGTGTGGAGTCTAATTCTGATATTCATTGCCCTTTATTTACCGATCTATGTCGGCCCGATCACATATCCAATTTCAGTCGTCATTGTGATGAATCGACTTCTTTTTGGTCTGAGCCTGTGTCACGAAGCGCTCCATGGCAATGTTCATACAAAGTCCCGCTGGAACAGTTTTTATGGCAGTCTCTGGTCTTTACCTTTGATGATCCAGCTTTCAAGGTATAAGCGTCTTCATTTACGCCATCATTTTCAGCTGAATGAAAAAGGCGCAGATCCTGATTATCACTTATCGGAAAATTTTCCGACTTCACTTTTTCCTTACCTCGGTCGGCAGCTTTTCAGATTACTCACGCTGAGTACACTTCTAGATTACCTGAAGTACTACACGGAAATCCAAGGAACTAAAATCTATGCTCATGTCGGAACTTTTGGTTTGCGAAGTTTCTGTATAGTTATTTTGGTAGGATCAATATTTTTTTTTCCAGCTTTGTTCTTTTTCTTTTTTTTGCCTCACCTGCTGTTTCAGCAGTACATTCTTATTGGATTGGCCCTACAGCATGGCCCAATTGCTTCCGGACGAGATAAATTGGAAGGCAGCCGAAATATTTTTGGGCCCAAATGGTGGCTGGCAGTAGTGATGCCAGGCCAAATAGCCTTACATGGCTCCCATCATCGTTTCCCCAAAGTTCCTTATTATCATCTTCATCGAATGACTCAAGCTTTGAAGGGGCAAATTCCCATTTGGGAACAAAGCTACATAGAGGCCATGAGGTCGTTATTTTACCTCTTTGGCGACAAGCCAAAGTCCGACTAATTCAATAAAAGTAGGAATCAGCGGAACGGGAAAATTGTTTTCAGGCTGGTTCATAGTAAGAATAATCATGGCGACACTATCATTTCCCCCAGTCCATAGGGCAATCGCCAGGAGGCTCCACCACACCCACCTACTAGGGGATCTTAGGCCAAAATGCGCTAGGAGTATCGTCAATAATCCGGTCATCATTAAGTTTGCATAACCAATGTGACGTATCACTGTGACTTCCAAAAAAGCTGTCGTTTGAAAATAGGACCAGATTGCCTGCAGGTAAAAATAGGTACCAACGGCGAGCGGAAAAAAGCCACCCAGGCAAATAAGTCTTCGACCTATTAAATGATTTCGATGCACTTCTTTCCCCCATACATCCTTTTAACCGAGTTCAACTTGGGCTACTCCGATTGAGTTCGAGCATCAAGTTCTATTTGACATAAATAAGCGTGAGACGTCAGATGTTTGCGACCTATCGGGAGTTGAAAAATATGATCAAATATTTTGGCTTGGGCTGTGTGGTTTTCTTTGTGTCAGCTTACTTTCTAAAGCAGTATCAGTCTTCTCCGGTAACAGAAGAAAAAGAATTCCATGTGAACTCCTTTGTTCTTTCAGAGGTTTCAGACAAAGTAGGGTTGATACATTCTCATAAGAAAGAGGGGATTCACCCAAGTCTCAAGAATGTCGAACCATGGCTTACTTCGGTAGGCTCTGGAGTTGCCATTTCGGATGTCAATAACGATGGTTTTCAAGACATATTTCTTTGTAATACCCACCGCGCGCAATCGAATTTTTTCTATCAAAACAATGGCGATGGAACCTTCTCTGAGCGAGCTCACGAGCTAGGACTCGGTGATATTAACAGGCCTTATCCCTGCGTGCGGCCCATGTTTTTTGATGTGGACCAAGACGGCCGTCAAGACTTCTTCATGGGAACGACCTATTGTCCGAAGCTCTTTCTGCAGTCGAAAGAAGGGCGTTTTGTTGATGTGACGGAAAAATCAGGAATTGGTAAAGGCTGTGTGTACTCGATGGCTTCCACCTTTATAGATTTTGATGATGACGGAAAGCAGGATTTGATTGTGGCCGGTTATTTTCCTGCTGTTGACCTCTTTTCACCCAATACTACCAAGGTGATGCAAGAAAATATAACCGGTGCAAAAAATGGAGGACCTAGCTTTTTCTATCGCAACAACGGAAATGGAACGTTTACTGATATTACCAGCCAAATCAATATCGAGCTAAAAGGCTGGGTCATTGCAATTGGTGTTTATGACCTCAACTACGATGGGAAACCAGATCTTTGGTTCGCAGTGGACTTTAATAAAAATAAGGTTTTCCTTAACGTCGGAAAAGCTAAATTTCGAGATGTTTCCAGCTCGATGTCCAACGAGCTTTCGCGTTCGGGAATGAGTGTAGATATTGAGGACGTCGAAGCTGATCAAAAACCTCTTGCTTACGTGAGTCAAATTTATGAACCCTCCAATAATGTGAAAGGCAATCAGCTTTGGAAATTTTTTGGAGCTGAGAAAATTTCTGATCTTGCCGATGCGCAAAATGTCATTCGATGTGGTTGGTCTTGGGGAACAAAGTTTATAGATTTTGACAACGATAGCTATGAAGATCTTGTAGTGGCTAATGGGTTCATATCCGCAAATCCCAAGAAGGCCTATTGGTATAATTTAATGCAGATCAACGCGACTCGAAAAAACGTTATTAGCGATGCAAAAAACTGGGCTGATATGAGCGATTTTTCATTAGCTGGATATCAAAAAGATTGCTTGTACTACAATGATCGTGGACATTTTCGGAATATTGCCTCACAAACAGCTTTTAATGATTTTGAACTTGATGGCCGAAGTGTTAGCCGAATTGATTTTTTGAACAATGGTTCTTTGGGCTTGGTGATCTCGAATCAGTCTCAAAAAACACTCTTTTTTGAAAATAAACAAACTAATAAGAATCAGTGGATTGGTTTCAATCTTTTGTCCCAGAAAGGGATGTCCCCAGTTTATGGTGCTCAAGTTCAAATAGAACTGGCTGGAAAAAAGCGAGTGAAGCAGTCTTTCTATCTCAATGGATTTAGTTCTCAGAATGACCCACGAATCCATTTTGGTCTTGGGTCTGCAAAAAAGGTGGATAAAATTGTAGTCAAGTGGCCTAATGGAATCAGCGAGGAAATAGGAAATTTAGAATTGAACAAGTATCATGACCTAAGGCAAGGAAGTATCGACTGAAACAATATTCTGAAATGATTTTGAATTTAAGAAAATTTAACGATCCTAGAATATTTGTGCTCTCACTTCTTTTTACTTATGCTGCGACCCTGATCAGTAATCCGGCCTTTGGAAAAAGCCTTTTTCAGCTTGCGCTTGCATTCAGCTCCGCTGCAATTACCGATCTTTTGATCTGTAAGTTTATTCTAAAAAAGCCTTTTCGTTTTCCCCTTAGCTCCCTAACCTCAGTGATCGGAATTGTGCTTATTCTTTTTTCGCCCCATGACTGGGTCTTTGTGGCGGTTCCTGTAATCGCAATGTGTTCGAAGTATTTCATCAAATACAAGAACATTCATTTTTTTAATCCTAATAATTTTGGAATTGTTTTTGCCTTAACTTTTCTTGGGTCCTACGTATCAACGACAGGCGGAAGGTGGGCTGGCCCACCGATGCTATTTTTTGCAGTAATCATTTTGGGTTTTCTGATCAGCTTGCGAGCCCAAAGAATTGAGCTCTCGCTAGCTTGGATAGCAAGCTTTGTATTTTTTGCCGTGATAAGGTCTAAAGTTCAAGGACTGACTATGGAGCAAGTACTGGTGCCAATGGCAGGTCCACTTTTTTATCTTTATTCTTTTTATCACATCACAGATCCGGTGACTTCGCCCAGAAACACAACAGGAAAAATAATTTTTGGAGTATCTTTGGGTTTTGTAGATAACCTATTTCGGTACAACGAGATTTTGTATTCTCCCTTTTATTCGCTGTTTCTATTGACCGCAGTTCAGCCTTTGCTTGAGGGTATTTTTAAAAGAGACTTTCTTAGAGAGCAATGGCGTCTAGTGCCGTTTCTAGCTGGTGCCAGAAAATATTGAAAAGCTATTGGTGCCAAAGCTCCAATTTTTAAATTTTCGTTCCAGCATCAACATCGATCTTTAGTTAAAATTGGCAGATATAAGTCGGTTGCAGCTTACAATGACCTTTGAGATTTTGATACACCGCCATTTTTCTGGGGCTTTCCAGGTTATTAACCAGATTTAAGTTCTTTAGCTTCATATCTAAGAGCTTTGTTGATGCCGCGCTCGCATGAATTGAAACAGACAATCCTTTAGCTTCAATGGCATCGTCTCCAAACAGTTTTTTGACATTTTCTATTGTGGCAAGATATTCCGGCGAAGTCTCGCCGAGTGCCTCGCTAAATGGGAAAAAGCGTTGTTGAATTCGCACGGAAAAAGGCTCGGTAGGAAAAGTGAGATTCGTGGCAAGTTCCGTGCATCTTTTCATTCCCATAAATTCGCAATCCACTTCTGAACTAGGTCCGTCGTCTGTTCTTTTGTGGTCTTGAAAATCTGGAATCGCTTCTGCAAATCGTCCTGTGGACTTTTCAAAGAAGAAAATTTTCTGATTTTCAGAATCAAAAATCGCCACACCGAGAGGCACGTCGAGCACTAGACTTCCATTTTTGTAGTAATAGGATTTATATTCTAAAGTTCTTGGAAGCTTGACTCCAGGAGACGAGCTCACGTGTTCCGTAACCTCGTATGTTAAAACAAAGCCCTCTAGAGTCCCGGTTTCTAAAACTTTAGGAGGAGACCCTACTGCGCTTTCTCTGGGAAAAGGTGTTCCAGAGCTATTTTTGAAGTAAAAGTAGGAAAGTGCAATTAAAGCGGAAATTGAAAATGCGAATACGAATGCATATCTATATTTCATTGGACGCCTTCTATTAAAGGAATGAAGCCTGTTGGATGTTAGGTTGATTGTCGTATTTTATGAAGTCAAACAGATTTAACTTGGATCAATTCAAATCACCGCTGAGCCTTTTGAAAATTGCAGCGTAATCGATATAAATTAAATATATAAAGCCAAAGCTTGTAATGAAATCAAGATTTAGAATCCAAAGGACCCCCAGATGAAAAGACAATCCGACGACTAAGCAGAGAAACTTCGTTCTTGAGAAGGCACGGAGCAAAATCATCGAACCTTCGATCAACATAGCGATGGCTCCGAGTGCAATACATAAATAATTTTGTTGTGCAATAAAAATTGTCTCACGGTTGTTGAGCACCAAGTGACCAAATAGCATATAGCTTTGAAAGGCTTGTCCATTGAACCAGCTATCACCGCCGTTAACTGTTTTCGAAGCAAAAGCATTTAAAAAAGCAATCGGCAGAATCCAGGAGATCGCGGTATAACCTCCGCTCTCGCGGGCCTTGGATTCGGCTGGGCCACGGAACAACTGCCTGAAACTGTATTCGTGGGCAGCGGGGCAAAGTGCAAGCACGAGCAAAGCAAAAAAAGGAGGCGGAGTCGAAAAGAGTCCAGTGTTCGTTGTGAAAATAACTTCCCAGAAAGTGAAGAGCAAAAGAGCAAAAATTGTAAACGATTGGCTCTTGAATCCAAAAGCTGCGATCATGAGCGAACAAGCCACAAGGCTGTCCCAACAATCCATAACTAGCAAATGACCAACCTGTGAATTAAAAAATTGGTAGATGTACAAAGGTATAACGAGGTCCAATTGATTTGATGCGAGTTCAAATACCGGCAAAAAGGCTTTGTGCGTCGGCAGATTGTAAAAGAAATAAAAAAATCCATACAACAGACAAAAAAGAAATCGGAAACAATTTAAGTTGAATATCCGATCAGCGGGGTTCAATTTTTCTTGCCAGACGTGAAAAGTAACTTTCGTTCGATTGCTTCCTTTTGAGGAATGCCATTGGCAAATCGTGCACCGAATACTGAGATCCTAGCTGATTGTATATCAATAGGTTTTTCCCTGAGTAGAGCGATGCGTGATGCATTGATAATTCCTAAGGTGAGGTCGCCATTTTCTGATTCTAAACTTTTGCTCATGAGAGCATAGAGCACTTTCGTTGAAAACATAGGAATCTGTTGAGAATCCCCTGCCGGGGAAGCAACAAATATTTGATATGCCCAAACCTGCTTGGGGGAAATTTTATCCGAGAACATAGGATATGTCGTCAATGGGAAGCAGTTGAATCTAGAAACTAAAGGGAAAATTCCACCGAATAAAACAAGTGAAACCAAAAAATGTTGTTTAATGAAGATTATCAATGAATGAACTGTCCTTCGAAAATAGGGCAAAGACTTGTCCTCCTCGAACGATTGTCAATTTTATATGAGATGGCTGTCAAACCGTTTCGAAATGATGGCGCCTGTTTAAGAATCGAGTGCGAAGATAAATTATGGGCTTTTCGATCGTCAAGTGAAGTGCATAGCTCAGAACAAGACTGACCACTAATGCCTTCGCTGCGAAAAAGAATATTTCTAAGGACGTCGAGTTCTCTGGGTAAATTCCAAATACTTGGATCACGGGAATTTGAATTAGGTAGAAAGAATATGTGAGGCTTGCAAGGTATCTGAAAACAGAAAATCGTAAAAATGGGAAGAGCCGGCCCTTTTCATAGATTAGGAAAAAAACAAAGCAAAGGTTCGCGGCTAGTGAAGCTGGACCTATTGCCAAATAGTGCAGCCTTGGTTCGGTGGGCAGAAATCCTCCAACTCCGCTGAGCTCCCAGGGTTCCCAGGCAACCGTATACAAACAGAAAGCTAGTACCAAGCTAAGATAGATCTTCCAGGGTGGAATCGACCGACCTAAGGAGCTGTAGAACGCTAAAGCCATTCCAAAAAAAATAGCGTCGAAAAAAAGCCAAGTCGGGTATATGTAATTTCTCATAAAAGTCATTTCGCCCATGTTCACAAGATCTTTTCGACTGAATACTGAAAGCAGTTCAATTCCCGCGCAAATTATTCCTAGGCAGAAAAATAGAATCATATTTTGGTGATCAGTCCTTCTTTTCCATAGAAACCATATCAGTCCTGATAAAATATAGATTTGTTCGTCGACGGAAAGACTCCAACTCCAAGGCATGATATATGTCATTGAGAAGGGCATGTTGCTCAGGAAAAAGAGTTCCTGATAGGCTATTGAAGTTCGATCGGACTTCCAAAACAGAATAAGAAGAACTGTGAAGTAAAGTGGAAGCAGCCTTAGAAAACGTTTTGAAAAAAAATCGAAAAGACTTTTTGCATCCTTCCACAAAAAAACGATTAAGAAGCCGGTAAGAACAAAAAAGTAAATCAGCGCCGGTTGAGATCGAAGTGCAAGAATCTCCCAAGCTGCGGCTTTTCTCCAAGAGAAAGAGGGCTGAACAAAAACTAAATGAGCACTAAAGATAAAAAGCATCGCAAACACACGGCCGAAATGCAGACCCGGGTAGGTATTGTTCAGAGGAACAATGGAAAAAATGCGTTTTATTGTAAGGGCGGTTGAATGCTTAGACCAGTCGGCCAAGGGTCCTTTCCAGCTCTGCTTTAGCTTGCCTCAAGGCTTCGGACTTATTCAGTTTTCCATTGGGAAGCGAGGGGCGCTGCTCAAAAACAAAAAAGCGATTGGGAGTCTTTTGCAAAGATAGTTTTTGGCGGCAAAGTTGGTGAGCTCGCGTCTTTAGGTCTTCCAAATTAGCTTCCTGTTTCCCCTGGGCCACATAGAGACAGGCTATTAAGTCCCCTTCCGGCAGATTGTTGGGCTTAAAAAAAACATAGCTGTCCTCGACTTCGGGAAGCTCCCTTAGCAGGTTCTCTACTTCGACTGCGAAGAACCTTTGATCCAAGCGTTTTATCATATCGTCTCGGCGACCATTAAATGCATAGCTGCCGTCAGTCTGAATCGTGAAGTAGTCTCCGGTGGTGATTCCCTCATCTTCGAGAGCAGGCTGATCACCCAAATAGCCTATCATCTGTCCTGCGCCATGATGCTTGAGCTGAAGAGGCTCTGTTTTGTCACCGCAGGAAGAAGGAATCCAATCGATAGATACCTTAGGCACTATTTGTGAAAAGGATTCTGAATGTTGATAACAAAAAAAGGTGCGGAAAGTCTCACTTTGGCCATAAGTTCTCACAATTCGAGAGTTCGGAAGTGCGGCTCTCAGCTGAGCCTGTTCGTTAAGCCCTAGACTGCCTCCACTGACTGTTGCCAATCCAACCTTTTTCGATAAGGGCTGCGATCCTCCATTAAGCTGAAGAAGCTTTCGCCAAAAGTAAGGTGTTCCCCAAATCCCATTGCAGCCATTGGCCCTAATGGCATTTAAAATATTCTCGGGAAATATAAATGGTACAACTAAAAGGGAGGCTCCAATCTGCAAGTGTGACAATATCTGATTAAAACCCACGTCATGGGAATAGTGAAGGCTGCTCAAGGAGACATTCGATGATGAAAGTTCGAAGTACTCAGCTTCAGAACCCGAACGTTCGAAAAGTGAAGCTGAACTGATCTGAACTGCTTTGGGACATCCGGTGCTTCCAGAAGTCAATTGGATCCAAGAGGCATGGGGATGAAGCGAAAGAGATCCTTGTTGAACTGCCATTTCGAGCCCATAAAAAGCAGAATCGGACTCGCCTTGAAAGGGAGTTCCGATACCAGCAAAACGTGCATTTTGTTTCGGGTCAAAACAAAGGTGAGTGATCGGAAGCCACGTAGTCCAATCCTTGATTTTTAAAGCAGGAGTTTGAGAGTCAATGACCAATCCGGAAATTTCACCACGAAGAAGAGTGAGAATTTTAATTACGAGTTCAATTCCATGCGGAAGAGCCAGCGCAACAAGTAAGGGCTGAAAACAAGATGAAAACCTCAATTGTACTAGAGCTTTTCTTGTCAGCTCTTCTAACTGTTGGAAGGTAATTTTCTGCCCGTGATCATCGAAAAGGAATACGGAATCTGGCTTTTCTTGGCTCCAACGAACAATGAGATCATTCACCCAAATTGGCTTCATAAGACCAAATTGTGCAAAATCAACCGATTTGCTTTTGGCGAACAAAATTGGCCAAAGCTCCTACGGAATCGAAATTACGTTCTGTGATATCTGCCACTTCGAAAGTTATTGAGAATTGTTTTTCTAAGAATGCGATCATTGAAACCAGGCTCAAAGAATCAAAGACTCCAAGAGTTTTTAAGCTGGTGGCAGAACTAAAATTATCTGGTAAAAATTCACGAAAAAAAGCGTCCTTGATGAGAAAATCAAGGATTTCGTTTTCAATCACGTCTTTGCCCATCGTCGTATTTGAAAACACCAAGAGAGCCTTGTCAACAGCCAGCGTTTGGCTTCACAGAATATGCCGACTGATGTATTCAGAAAGAGCCGGAACTATCTTTTCCTTTCCGAGTTCAGTTAAATGCTCCCAGTCCTCTTTGAAATAGTTGTGCAAGGAGGAGCTTTCTGATGCTTTCGAAAATATAATGTTGGTATCAAACAGAGACAGGCCAGTCCTATTTACCTCTCTAAAGACCTTTTCTAAATTCTCTATATCTTCCGTCGGATACTGAATTATGAGCAGAGGTATGCCGCGCTCCTGCAGCAGGGTATGAATTTTTCTCAAGTTTTGCCGAGTGCTCTCTTTCTCCGGATAGCGGCCGCTTTTAGAGAGGTTGCCAAAAAATTGACTGAGCTCATTCTTCTGCGGATCTTCTCCCGAAGCGTTTTTGATCCTGTATCGAGAAATTTCGATAAGCTTGTTTGAGGAGTCAAATGATTCCAAAATACGATTTGCCTCGGCTAGTCTGCCGGCTCCCGTCAGCAGTGATGCAAGAAGGCCCGCAAGAGTCTCGTCTTTTGGTGCAATCGATCGTAAGGCTTCAAAAAAAGCGAGTGCCTTCTCTGGCTGTTCATTTTTGAGATAACATTGGAAGAGGGTCTTTAGTATGTCTGGTGACATCGATGTTTCTTCTTTTTGCATGCGAAGAACTAGTGGCTCTCCGTACTCAACACAGATTTGCGAATTGTTATTTTGAGTCAGCCAAGAATGTTGAAGCACGGGAAGCGGCGCCGTAGAAATCGATAAGAAGCCGAGCTTCAAAAGCTCGACCTGCGCTAAAAGCCACCGTCGTTTGGCGCTTCCTATTAACTTATCAATATTCAGCTCAATAAGCGTCCAAATTTTGAGAGCGGAATCTTGCCTATTAAGCAGCGGTTGAGAACGAAAGTCCGCTTTGCCCGCTAGAATGAGCACAGCAAAGGGCTCAGTAATATTCAATACTCTATCGAGACCTTCTAGAATTTCGCTGGTTCGAAGGGCCGGTTTTGAAAGGTTCAAAAATCGGACGCCTTGAGTTTTTGTTGGATCTAAATTAAGTGCACGTTCCAGCCGACTCGAAAGACTTGTCTCATCCCACCCAGCCACTGAGTCGCCAAAGAAAACAATAGTACGCTGGGCAATTTCACCTTTGGATTTCAAACTTTCAATGGAAAGCTTGGAGTTGTGTTCAGTCCATAAATTTCTTGAGCGCAAGCCAAGCTCAAGGCAGGAAATGCACATGAGCACAAACACAAGCGACTTGCCTACAGAAAATAATCTAAGCATCATTTCAATTATGACTAAAGAACTGAACTTTGAAATCAAATTATCTTCGGCTCCTTCGGCGCTCGGCGTTGCTAGGCAGATGGATGCGTTTTATCAAATTGGACGTAAAAAATATCCTTCGCTTCAAAGGAACGAACATCACACTGCTGAGGTGTTTGACCCGATGGGCGCGTTGATCGCGGGAGCCTATTTTATCAAGTTCCAAGAGCTACTGAGCATTGAATCTTTTTGGGTTGAGGACGTTCATCAAGGTTTAAAAATTGGACAGAAACTTTATGATGCCATCGAGGCTTTTGCCCGCACCGCTCAATGTGAATATATCGTAGGAACAGTTCCAAGCTACTATTCTGGAGCACTTGAGTTTTGGAAAAAGCAAGGCGGTAGTGTTTTCGGAGAAATTAATCTTGCGGGCAGTGGAAACAAAATTTTGTATGTCAGAAAAAATATCAGAAGCTAGGACCTGCTAAAAGTCAGATGGAAACATTAAGTTACTCGTTTAAGGCCCAGAGCCCTCAGGGAACGCGAGCAGTGGCGCGCATGAATGCATAGAAAAAAACCGCATCTTTCCTATTCTGAACCATTGAAACTTCTTTCTTCATTTGTGCCACGGTCGCCGGCGAAACACGGCCACTTTGAACCAAAGATTTTTCAGCACTGAGCAAGATATTGAAAAAATATTCCGTAAAAGCTGCACGCCTTTCGGGCTGACGGGAATCAAAGTGAAAGGGGCGCACTTCGACCTGAATATCCACAAAGCCCGCTTCTTTGAGCAAATGTCCAAGTTGGGCGCCAACAAAAGGGTGACCTTTAATCGACCATTGGTAGTCATTAAATTCGAACCAATACTTTAAATACGCGGGACTGTAGGGTTCCATAAAAAGAGTTTGATTGAACACTTCAGAGCAATAGATTTTGGCGCCCTTTTTGAGGTGCTTGCGAACATTTTTTAGAACCTGAATGGGGTCTGGGACGTGTTCCAAAAACCAACATAAAAAAGCCGCATCGTAGTTTTTGGACTTGAGCTTCAGCTTTTGGGCATCTTGTCTAGAAAGGCGGACTCGGCCTTGGCGAATCAATCCCTTAAGCTGAAGTTCGGCAGCAGCCAGTTGGTCTTCGGAAAGATCGACACCTTCAATTTTTAAGTCTGGAAATCGCCGGGCCAAAATCTCCGTCTGTGCGCCGACGCCGCAGCCCACTTCCAGCAGATTTTGTTGAAACTCGAGGTCGATTCCTGCATAAACATAAGGCTCAAGAAAGCGGGCTTGGTGGATCAAACGCTGCTGTTCTTTTTTGTCAAAACCATGGAGGTAACTTTGCCCAGACATATTCAGGTCCTCTTTTCTTCGCATAAGGAGCATTCATTCAAAGGTTCGGGCAGTGCGCCATCTAAAGAATAATCCTAACAATAATTTGACGGGCATGGGTAAGCTTTATGTGTTTTATTACCGCCATTAGACTTGCTTATGGATAAACCTAAACACCCTTCGGGGTCCGCCGATCCGGGAAGATTACCGGGAAGATTACAAATGGAGAAAAAAATGAATTCTATGCTGCTTTTTATTGGTTTAAGTCTCTTGTCTGGTTTGATTGCACCCCTCTCATCATCGGCGGCAACCGCATTGATCAAGGCAGACGGCTCCAGCACAGTGTTTCCAATCACAGAAGCCGTAGCTGAAGAATTTCAAACTTCAAAAAAAGGTAAAATCAGAGTCACAGTTGGAATTTCTGGAACTGGCGGCGGATTTAAAAAGTTCTGCCGCGGTGAAACCGATGTTCAAAATGCCTCTAGGCCCATTTCTTCGGGCGAATTGGAAGATTGCCGAAAAAACGGAGTGAAGTTTTATGAGCTTCCCGTTGGTTACGATGCAATGGTTGTTGTGGTTCATCCTCAAGCGGATTGGCTGAAGGAAATCACAATCGAACAACTGAAAAAGATTTGGGAACCAGCAGCTCAGGGTAAAATTATGAAGTGGAACCAGGTTGAAGCGAAGTGGCCCGATGCTCCGCTGAGACTTTTTGGCGCTGGGTCTGATTCCGGTACTTTTGACTACTTCACTGAAGCTGTGGTCGGGAAAGCAAAATCAAGTCGGGGTGACTACACTGCGACTGAAGAAGACAACATGACAGTCAAAGGTGTTTCTAAGGATAAAAACGCCTTAGGTTATTTTGGATTGGCATACTACGTAGAGAACAAAGATAAATTGAAAGCACTGCCTGTCATCGGTGCGCCGGGAAAAGCGGCAGTTCTCCCTTCTCGAGAGACCGTTGAAGACGGATCTTACAACCCTTTGTCGCGCCCCATGTTTATTTATGTCACCGAAGCATTCTTTAAAAAGCCAGAAGGCAAAGAGTTCACTGAATTTTATCTCAATAATGCTCAAAGATTGGTGCCTCAGGCTAAGTACGTGCCACTTCCTATGAAGGCCTACGAGCTCGGGCTTGATCATTTGAAAAAAGGAAAGATGGGTTCGATCTTCGCGGGCAAGCCTTCTGTGGGCATGAAAATCGAAGAAATGATGAAGCTCGAAGGAACTTTGTAATTGAATAGAAAGAACCTGATTCGGTCTTCGGCGATTACAACTCAAGAGCTGAGGACCCAGAAAATCAAAGAAAAGTTGATCGAAGCTGCGCTATTGGTTTGTGCGGCTTCCTCTGTTTTTGTGACCGTCGGAATCGTCTACATTCTCATTCGTGATTCCCTGCCTTTTTTCAACACTGTTCCTCTGAAAGATTTTTTAACAGATACTCAGTGGACGCCGCTTTTCGAAGATGCCCATTTCGGAATTGCGCCGCTCTTAACTGGAACATTGCTTTCGACCCTTGTTGCTATCAGCGTTGCTATTCCATTAGGTACTATCATTGCTGTGTACCTTTCTGAATATTGCTCCCATCGAGCCAAAGAAATATTGAAACCAACTTTGGAGCTCTTGGCCGCTGTGCCCACTGTGGTTTATGGATACTTTGCCCTCCTCTTTGTGACGCCGCTGCTGCAGAAATTCTATCCAGACCTGAATGGTTTCAATGTTCTGAGCGCAGGCTTGGTCATGGGAATTATGATTGTTCCCTACGTCAGCTCTTTGACTGAAGATGCAATGCGAGCTGTGCCGGGACATTTTCGGGAAGCAGCCTATGCTATGGGGGCCTCCAGAATACAAACTTCTTTTCGGGTCATTGTTCCTGCAGCGCTGTCGGGAATTTCTAGTGCTTACATTCTCGGAATTTCCCGGGCCCTGGGTGAAACTATGATCGTAGCCATCGCCGCCGGAATGCAGCCGACTTTGACTTGGAATCCCACCGAGCCCGCAGCCACCATCACTGCTTTTATTGTTCAAGTGAGTTTAGGTGATTTGCCTCATGGCACCATTGGCTATCAATCAATCTATGTCGCCGGGCTAACGCTTCTTTGTATTACTCTATTTTTCAACTTGATCGGCTTTTGGTTTCGTAAAAAATATCGGGAGGCCTACTAATGACCTCGACCACGATGACGCCGCAAATTCCTCAGGTGAATCTGACTTTCAGTTCATCCGAACTGTCGACTCGCAAGCGCATCGATTACCTGTTTATGTTTTTTGGATTACTCAGTTTGTTTTTTTGCATTCTTACTTTGACTGCCCTGGTGGTGGACTTAGCAATGACGGGTGTCCCTCGGATCAGCGTCGAGTTTCTTACCAGCTTTCCATCACGCTTTCCTGAAAAAGCCGGTATTTTATCTGCCTGGGTGGGTTCACTTTGTGTCATGCTTGTAACTGCCTTTACTGCTATTCCCATCGGGATCGGCGCAGGAATTTATTTAGAAGAATATGCTCCTAAAAATTTCTTTACTGCCTTCATTGAACTGAATATTACAAATTTGGCTGGTATACCTTCGATCACCTTTGGGCTGATGGCTCTTGGCCTTTTTGTGCACGAATTTAAGCTGGGTCAAAGTATTCAGACTGCGGGTTTGACCTTGGGGCTTTTGGTATTGCCGATCATTATCGTCACGACGCGTGAGTCTTTGAGGGCAATTCCCTCGACGATTCGCGAAGCAGCCTACGCTATGGGCTGCAGTCGTTGGCAGGTGATTAAATATCATCTTTTGCCTTACAGTATGGGTGGAGTCCTCACCGGAGTCATCATTGCCTTGTCCCGTGCGATCGGTGAGACAGCGCCTCTCGTCACAATTGGGGCTTTGACCTTCATTGCGTTTTTGCCAGCTTCGCCTGTCTCTGCGGAAGCTCCTTATCTTTCATTTCAATGGCTTTCTGATCCTTTTACTGTTTTGCCAATCCAAATGTTCAACTGGATTTCGCGGCCTCAGACTGAATTTCATGTCAATGCTGCTGCTACGGGATTCGTGCTGCTGGTTTTGACCTTGGTTTTAAATGGCGTAGCAATCTACATCCGCTACCAGTTCCGTAAGAAAATTCGTTGGTAAGGGAGATAGCAATGGCGCAAACGGGAAACCTAAAAGCTCAGGTGAAGGATCTCTCTTTTTATTACGGTGAAAAGCGGGCTTTGAATTCCATAAATATGGTGGTGCCCGAACATAAGGTCACTGCCTTGATAGGGCCCTCGGGCTGCGGCAAGACGACACTTCTTCGCTGTTTCAATCGTATGCACGATTTGTATAAAGCCAATGATTATCGTGGTGAAATCCTGCTTTATCCAGATGCTAAAAATATTCTTTCTTCGAGCATCGATCCGATCGAAGTGCGCATGCGCATTGGAATGCTTTTTCAAAAGCCCAATCCCTTTCCAAAAACAATTTACGAAAATGTGGTATTTGGTCTGCACATTCGAGGCATTCGCAAGAAGTCCTTCCTTCTCGAACAGGCCGAAAAAGCTTTGCGGATGGCCGGCCTTTGGGAAGAAGTAAAAGATCAGCTGAACTCTTTAGCGACGGATTTATCAGGGGGGCAGCAGCAGCGAGTTTGTCTGGCGCGTGCCTTGGCGACAGAACCCGAATTGCTGCTCTTAGATGAGCCCACCTCTGCCTTAGATCCCATTTCTACTGCTCATATCGAAGAGCTCATTATGGAGCTTAAATCCAAAGTCACAATTTTGATCGTCACCCACAACTTGCATCAAGCGGCGCGAATTTCAGATCAAACGGCTTTTATGTACATTGGAGATTTAGTCGAGGTTGGTGAGACCAAGCAGATCTTCACCAATCCTGCGGAAAAACGGACAGAAAATTACATCACGGGAAGATTCGGCTAAGCGGACTATCTTTCCTCTTCCTCGTCTTCAAAATCTTCGTCTTCGTCGTCTTCGTCGTCTTCATCCTCTTCTTCATCGTCCATGTCGTCGAGGTCTTCTTTGGTTTCAATTTTCAAAAGCCAAGAATCATAAGGATCGTCTTGAATGAGGCTTGGCTCCTCGATCACTGCTGAATTGATTTCAGCAACAGTACCAGAAACTGGTGAGTAGATATCTAATGGCCCATCATCCGTTTCGACGCTGCCGATAACAACATCTGCTTCGATGACTTCACCTTCTAAGGGCAGCTCAACAGAATTGATCTTTTCAATTTCTTCTACGCCATCTTCATTCACGCCGATGGTGATCACGCCATCTTCTTTTTGCACCCAGAGATAGCCCATAAAATTTCTGATTTGATCATCCTTAGACATTGCTTTTTCCTTTGTCAGAGGCTTTGAGGATAACAGAGGTTGGGTCACCTTCCAACTGCCCCGAGATCAAGTGGTTGACATGGTCTGGCATGGGTGGGATCTTCGCCAGCCTTGTGGACAGCCAAACGAAAAAAAGCTCTAAAAAACAAAGTAGCTCAAATATCCAACAGACCGATCAGTTGATGGGACGTTTGCTCGAGCCGCCTTTTGTGCCCAATTTTCGAGTCGTTTTAGTCGAGCCCGAGATTCCCCAGAATACTGGAAATTTAGGCAGAACTTGTGTGGGCTCCTGCAGCGAGCTTCATCTTGTAGGTCCTCTTGGCTTCAAAATTACTGATACACAACTCAAGCGGGCTGGCTTGGATTACTGGCCTCATCTTTCCTGGTGCACTCACGATTCAACGCAGGAATGGAATCGGCAGATTGCAGGATCCAATCGAGTCTTTTATTTTTCTTCGAAGGCGAAAAAGCCCTATTGGGAGGCCGACTTTCGTCAAGGCGACTGGTTAGTTTTTGGGAAGGAAACGAAGGGTCTTGATGAGGAGGTCTTGCGTCAGAATCAAGATCGAGTTTTTCAGATTCCTATTTATGGTCCGGTTCGAAGTTACAATGTCGCAACTGCCGCGGCCATGGTGATTTTCGAGGGGATGAGGCAGCTCACAGAAAAGGGTCAGGCCCAGCGCTACCCACACAGACCCTGACTCGGTCTTACTTGGAATTTTTGCGTTAATTGATAGACTATGCCTCTATGATTCAAGCAACTCTTAGAAAAATTTTTGGAACCAAACACGAGCGAGAGATGAAGACCTTTCAGCCCGTGATTGATAAAATTAATGCGCTCGAGCCCGCTTTAAAAGCACTCAGTGATACGGCTCTGCAGGCGAAGACAGGGGAACTGAAGGAGCGAATTGCCAAGGGTGAAACTTTGGATGCAATTCTGCCTGAGGCCTTTGGTGTTTGCAGAGAAGCAGCCCGGCGAGTTTTAGGCATGAGGCACTACGATGTGCAATTGATTGGCGGAATGGTTTTGCATCGCGGCTCCATTGCAGAGATGCGAACGGGCGAAGGTAAAACCTTAGTGGCTACTTTGCCAGTTTATCTCAATGCACTTTCTGGGCGCGGAGTCCACGTGGTCACAGTGAATGACTATCTCGCCAAGCGGGACTGCGAATGGATGGGCCGGCTTTATAATTGGTTGGGTCTCAGCATTGGCACCATTGTTCACGATTTATCAGATGTGCAACGCAAAACTTCCTACGGTGCAGATATCACTTACGGCACGAACAATGAATTTGGCTTCGATTACTTGCGTGATAATATGAAGTTCGATTTGAAGGACATGGTTCAGCGTCCACTCAATTTTGCCATCGTAGATGAGTGCGATTCCATTTTGATCGACGAGGCAAGGACTCCCCTCATTATTTCTGGCCCAGCAGAATCCTCCACCGACAAGTATTATTTGGTGGATAAAATTATTCCGCACCTCAAGCGTGATGTGCACTTCACGATGGAAGAAAAGTCAAAGACGGCCTCTTTGACTGACGAAGGCAACAGTAAGGCAGAAGAGTTACTGAAGGTCGATAATCTTTATGATCCGCAAAATCTTGAGATTCTCCATCATATTTATCAAGGATTGAAGGCCCACTATCTTTACCGACGAGATGTGGAATACATGGTCAAAGACGGTGAGGTCATCATCGTTGATGAATTTACGGGCCGTTTGATGCCAGGACGTCGCTGGAGTGACGGACTTCATCAGTCCATCGAAGCCAAAGAAGGCGTCGAAGTTAAAAATGAAAACCAAACGCTTGCGACCATCACTTTTCAAAATTATTTCCGGATGTACAACAAGCTTGCTGGAATGACGGGTACTGCAGACACCGAAGCCGTGGAATTCAAAAAAATCTATAATTTAGATGTCTCTGTCATCCCGACCAATCGACCGATTCGTCGGGCGGATGATGATGATGTGGTCTATAAAACGGAACTTGCGAAGTTTCGCGCGATTTCACAAGACATCAAATTAAAATATGAAAAGCATCAGCCGGTTTTGGTCGGAACTGTTTCTATTGAGAAATCAGAGCTCCTCAGCCAGTTTTTGAAAAAAGAGGGCGTTCGACACGAGGTTTTGAATGCCAAACATCACGAACGAGAAGCTGAAATCGTAGCGCAAGCAGGTCGAAAAGGCGCGGTCACAATTGCCACAAATATGGCGGGTCGAGGAACAGACATTGTGCTGGGTGGTAATGCGGAGATGCTGGCTCGCCGAGAAGTGGCTAATCATGAAGGTCCAGAGTTTGAAGCAGCCATTCAAAAATTCAAGCGGCAGACTGAGGCTGAAAAAGAAGAAGTGATCACCGCCGGTGGACTTTATATCATCGGCACTGAGCGCCATGAATCTCGCCGAATCGATAATCAATTGCGAGGTCGTTCGGGACGGCAAGGGGATCCTGGAGGCAGTAAATTCTATTTGTCCTTGGAAGACAATTTGATGCGAATTTTCAATGGCGAAATGATTCAAAAAATTATGAATCGCTTGAATGTTCCTGAAGATGAGCCCATCACTCACCGAATGGTGACTCGATCCATTGAGGGAGCTCAGAAAAAAGTTGAAGGCCACAATTTCGATATCCGTAAGCACTTGCTTGATTTTGACAACGTCATGAATCAGCAGCGGGCGATCATTTACGGAATGCGAAAGAAGATTCTGGATGGGGAAGGGCTCGAAAGAACCTACCTAGATTACCTGAGTGATGTGACCACCGGCATTTTGGAAACTTTTGCTCCAGAGACTCAAAAGAAAGAGCACTGGAATTTCGAAGGCCTCAATAATTCTTTGCAGCAGCAGTTTGGAATCCGGATTGAGTTCCCACCGATGGAAAAGCTGAATTCTGAAAGTTTAACGGAAGTTGTGTCTGGAATTGTAAAGCAGACTTTTGATCGGCAGAAGAATTCATTGGGGCAGTTCTATGAATACATTCAAAAAATGGTGCTTCTGCAGGCCATCGATCACCGCTGGAAAGAACATCTTTTGCGCATCGATCGGGTCAAAGAAGGTATCAATCTTCGGGGCTATGCTCAAAAAGATCCAATTATTGAGTATAAGAAAGAAGCCTTTGCAGCCTTCGAAATTCTACTGACGACCATCAAATCAGATGCGATTGAAAAATTTGTTCGGGTGCAGTTGGTGAATCAAACCGATGCAGAATCACTGGACGGCCTGATGCCAGAGCCTGACTTCGAAGATATGAGCTATGTTGGTCCTTCTGAAGCTTCAGCTGGCGGCGGTTTCGCTCCAGCGCTTCCGCGTGATCGAGACTCTTCGACTGAAGCCGATCGTCCGCAGCGCATGCGCATGAGTGCGCGGCCGGGCAATGGGTCCTCTGATGAAGATCAGAAGCTGAATCGAGCTCAGCGACGTCAGATGGAGAAAAGGAAAAAATAATTCGTGGGACTTTGTCCAAAGTGTGGAAAAAGCATTGATCACGACTTTGGAGTTGTCGTTTGTTCCGGCTGCGAAAGCGTCTTGTTCTCAGACTTCGATGGAAATCTTCAAGTTTCTGGAGGTGAAGCCGACGCAGTTTCCGGAGGCGAAGCCGACGCCGGGGAAAGTTTAGCGAAGGCTGGTGACGGCGGTTTTTCACCGCCTCCTTCTCAAGAATTTGCAACTCCGGCCAATGAACACGATTTCCAAAATTCCACGGATCAATTTTCAGAGCAAGGCCCGCAGCTTGCTGACGAAAATTATGCTGCCTCCTCTGAACCCCAAGGCGAAGTTCCGACGATTGACTTAGACCTCTCGGCTACGGAATCGCCCGAGGCCGCTGATGCCTTTGAATTCAATGAGCCCGAAGTTCTCCAGACTCCTGCGGAACAAATGCAGGAAGTGGTGGACTATGGAAATTCTTCACCGGATCAAGGTCATGCGCTTCAATACACATTGATCATCGACCAAATCGATTCGAAAGAGACTCGTCAAAGTCTGTTTGAAATTTTGTCGGACATACGACTGGGCCTGAGCGTGCGGGATTTACAGGCTAAACTGTCCAAAGGTAGACTGGAAATAGATCAGCTCAATCCCGTGAGAGCCAGCGTAATCGTGGCGCGCCTGAGAGAGCTTCCTATTCAAGTGAGGTGGAAGCAGGATGTTTGGAAATCTTAAGTTTCTTGGAAAATTAAAGCTTGTGATTGTCGGTGTGTGCTTTGTTGGTTTGACGGTTTCCTTCGGAAAGCAAAAGGAAGAGGTACCGGCCGACCAAGGGACAACGGGTGAGGGCCCCTCCTTGGCCAAAGAAAAACCCTGGGTAGATCTAGAGAATAAATTGGGTCTGCTGCGACGTAAGCGTGAAGCTCAGGCGGCAGCTCTAAAGAAATTGAAAGATGAAAAAGACCTTTTGAAGAATGGCACTGATGCCTTCAAAGAAAAGCATAAAGAATTTCAGAAAACTTATGCTGATTGGATGAAAACGGGTGATGACTACAACAAAATGATGAATCTCTTGAAGTATCGTTATCCGGAGAGAGTTTTACGGAAGAATGCCGGTACTGAAGAATCTATGAAAGCGAAATCCATCGAAGAACTTGAGCTTGAAATGGGAATTGATGGGAAACTGAATAAAGCCATTCGCAAAGTGAAAGGCCAATTCGGGGACCAGACCCTAGCTCCCGTTGACAATAATGCCTCGAAATCTAAGGCAGGGTCAGATCCAGACCAGGGTGATTCCATCGAAGCTGAGCCGCAAATTATTCTGAAAAAGTAAGTGATCTTTTCGCGAGGCCTAAAGCTGATTCACAATTTAGTAGGTTGACCTACTAAATTTAATAGGTCAACCTACTAAAAATGCGAAAAGAGATAAATCTTCCATTTATCAATGATTTAGAGGGGTCGATTCAGGCTGCTCAGCCGCTCATTCAAGTGATTATTGGTCCACGCCAGGTTGGAAAAACCACAGGAATCCATCGCTATCTAGAGTCTTTGGATCTTGCGAAATTTCATTATGCAAGCGCGGATGGGAGCATCTCCAAACAAAGTTCTTGGCTTGAAGAACAGTGGCTCATCCTGCATTCGATGTCTTCTAAGGGTCTTCTTGTCATCGATGAAATTCAAAAAGTGGAAAATTGGTCTGAAACATTGAAAAAGCTCTGGGATGCACAAAAACGTAAGACGGAAAAAGTTCAGGTCATTGTCCTTGGCTCCAGTTCTCTTTCCATTCAGCGCGGGCTCAGTGAAAGTCTCACAGGGCGTTTTCAGCTCCATCGTGTGCACCAGTGGAACCTTGCCGAAAGTTTTGAGGCCTATGGATTGGATCTAGAGAATTATCTGTCTTATGGTGGATATCCCGGAAGTTATGGATTTATTTCTGATCGACCCACTTGGCTCAACTATGTTCGCGATTCAATTGTTGATACGGTGATTGGTCGAGATATCCTCCAATTGGCTCGAGTCAAATCCCCGGCGCTATTTCGGCAGACATTTGATCTTGCCTGCTCTTATGGTGGACAAGAACTGAGTTATAACAAATTGCTTGGGCAGCTCCAAGACAAGGGTAACGTCGAATTGGTGAAGCATTATTTAGAATTGTTTGAAGGCGCTTTTCTTCTGAAGCAACTATTCAAGTTTTCGAATAAAAAGACTCTGGCCCGGTCCAGTTCACCAAAAATTTTGCCCTTGGCGCCGGCTTTATATTCCCTCACTTTGGATGGAGACTTGAACGCTGAAGAAAGAGGACGAGCTTTTGAGATTGCAGTTGGCTGCGAGCTTACAAGACTTCCCGGTACTTTATCCTATTGGCGTGAACGCAACGACGAAGTCGATTTCATCCACACCTATGGGAAAAATATCACTGCGATCGAAGTGAAGTCGGGCAGAAAAAAATCAGCTCGAGGATTGAGTCGTTTTCGCGAGCAGTTTCCTAAAAGTGAAGCTCTGCTAATGACTCCGGAAAACTATCAAAGACAGATCTCTACTTTGGCAAAGTTGTAGTTCCTTGCCGCTATTGAATTTCTTTGAAGGTGGGAAGGGGCTTGGCCTCTTTCGGCGACTTCAGTCGGCGTTCATACTGTTCATATTCCTCGACAGCTGAAGTTCTTTCCGTGGCCCGCTGAGCCTCGACGGCAATATTGGCTCGTTCATTGAGTGCATCTTGTTCTTCGGCGGACACTTCGGGCTGTGGAGCAGGCCCAACATAAACGGCAAGTCCATCTTCGAAATGAACTTCTTGATCCACATTGATGGAACGTTCGTCAGTATAATTGTAGGTCCAATGATCTTGTCCTTTTTTACGAGCCGTGCGGTGGGGGGCTCCCATAATATCAATGACGTCATCTTTTTCCTGACCCTTTTTGACTCGCTTGAAAGCATCAGAAGGGTTGAAGGCACAGCCACTCGTCAGCAAGAGGACGAGAATATAGAACTGCCATGGAAAAAGCCGAAAGCAGAAATTTTCAAAATATGAATTTTCAGGATAGGAAGCCACACTACAATTATCGGATATTTCGCTAAAAATCTAAAGGCAGGTCTGCCTTTTTTTAAGTTGTCCGGTCCATGTCGGCCGAGGCATTCGTTGGCAATAGCAACCTATTGCTAATAGGCTTTTGGCGCACCTTGCCGCAGGAATTGTTAAGGAGTTAGTTCTCAATTCTAATACAATAGTACCAGGGCAGAAGGCGTCGGTGTCTCAGTTTGAGACGTACATTTCGCTGACAATAATTTTTTGGCAACAAGCGCAGATGAACGCCTCATCGGCAAAGCAAAGCTTTACGCCTACTTCAACACCCTCAATGTCGTTTGAATATCCATTCCGGGAAAAACAAAGGCGAGGCTTTTTTCCCATTTCTTGAGCCCGCGCGCGGAAACAATCCAAGACCCGATTTGCGCTTGGAGTGATTTTCCAAAAGTCACTCGCGTAGAAACCAATTCAAAAGTAGCCACTCGGGAATTCATATATTTTCCATCCAGCATAAATTCATACCAATGTGCCGACATATGCCTGAGATGTGTGGGGTCCTCATAAGAATTCACACTCGAAAAATGGGGGGTGGAAATATGCACCAATCCGCCAGGCTTGCTGATCCGGTGGATTTCTTTCATAAAAAGCACAACGTCTTTCACATGTTCGATCACGTGCCGCGAGTGCAGTTCACCAAAGGAATTATCAGGAATCTTCCAATGCGTTTCATTCAGATCAGCAACAAGGTCCACGCCAGGATATTTGAAATGATCAATGCCGAAAGCGCCCGAGACTTTATTAGGCCCACAGCCAAGATCAGCAATGGCATCAGCTGGAATGGTCGAAGCGATTTCCATGTTCAAAGTTCCTGTCTCCGCAGTTTTGAAATCAAAGCCCTACCCCTTTCCTTCATGGGAAAAAGCTAAAATTCAACTTTACGCATTTTCCATAGCCAGTGGCTAATGTAGGGCCGACGGTTTTCACCTGTTGTGACCATTAAAAGTTTTGTGATTTTTAGATCCTCTGCATCTGTGCAAAGTAAAATCAGCATTTCTTGCACATAGCTGGTGTTTAGAGTCACATAATTGTCGGTTCCCAAAGCTAGGTTGACGCCCTTTTTTTCCCACCAAGAAAAGGGATGATCTTTATAGTCTTCAATTTTGCCTGTGAGCTTATTGTTGGAGCTTGGAAGGGTCACAAGATTCACCCCTTTTTGAATCATTCGATTCAAAACATCGTGCTGGTAATGCTCCACTTCGCGGGCCGTATGAAACTTTGCTTTGATGAATAAAACCTGATCTTTTTCGCTCAAGACTTCGCCGCGCAGAATTTGCTCTAGAACAGGACGATAGCTACCCCAGTCCAAGTCCATCAGTTCTAAATACTCAGGATCTGCAGCAGTGATGGCCTGGGCTTTCTTATTTTTCAGCATCACTTTTTGGTAAACGCGATGAAAATAAAAATTGGGATTAATCCCCAGCGCAAGACCATGTTCCAAGGTATCAATGTGCCAAATATTCATGGCATTATCGACAGCCTGAATTCCTTTTCGAAGAGTGTTGAAAGTCTCGCCGTGATGGGAGCGTATTGAAAATCCTCGGTACTGAAGTTTTCGAAAGCCTTTTTGAAATTCGTTGAAATGACCTTTTCGATAGTGGTCGTTCTCACTTCCGACCGTGTCCACATCGACTAGGTGGGAAGAAAGAAAAGGATAGTTATCGAGCAGGCGAACGATTTCATCGACTTGGGCTTCGAAATGGTCTTTGCGCGTGGGGTATTTGGCAGAATCGAAAAAGCCGGGTTCTTTTCGGAAGGAGGGAGACAAGACAAACGAAAAATCCGGATACTCCACTTTAAATTTGGCGAATCCTGCATAGAGTCCAAGGACAACATCTTCGGCGCTGACATTGTCTGCACCGGGCACTTGCTCGGCGGAGGAAGACGAAGACCGGGAAAGCATAAACTTCAGCCGGATGTGACCTACATTGTATTTGGTGTAGAGTTCTTTTGCCAAATGATAGGCGGACTCTTCGTGAGCCTGTCGATCCACCAGAATCAACTTGGGCAAATAAAGAATACGCAGATAGGTATTAAAGCCTTCACCATCTTTGAGGCGAATCAGCTTATCAACATCTTGAACTGAATTGATGGGCCAAGCGGTGGGACCATAAACTTCTGTGATTTTTTTCTGATAGATCTCTTTGTGTGGACCTTCGATCAGTTTTTTTAGACGAGGATAAATAAACTCGGCCGTCAGAGAACCCGTGAGGTGAATATGGTCTTCTTTGTATTTCAGCGGAAAGCGGCGAAATATTTCGAACAAGGCATGCGCCACCGGGTGGGACAGAAGTTCTGGCAGTCTGCATTGATTGAGGGAAAACTTTCCCAGTAGGGTGTGAAACTCCGTAACTTCCTTTTTAACTTGGGGATCAATCGCCTGATTGTCTTCAGACTTTAAAAGCTCCAAAGTGTCGCGAATGGAAATTCCATTGGTTTCTGAAATTGTAAGTATAAGTTGTCGGGCAAGTTTTTGATTCAAAGTCATTCTTTATTAGAATGGCTGAATTAGCCTGAGGCAAGTTCCAAGTATTGAATCCAATCCCCTGGCCAATCTTGGGACTCAGTGGTGAATTCGATGGAAGGCAACCAGGTCGGAACCACGGGCTCCTTCATCAAAGGCATTTTGGCTCCGGAGGGAGTTCGATTCGCTTTTTTCTGATTGCAAGCTCGGCATGCAGTGACAACATTGGTCCAACTTGTTGGGCCCTTTTTAGAGATCGGTACAACATGATCCAAGGTGGCTTGCCGATGCGAAAGTTTTTGCGCGCAGTACTGGCAAGTGTGTTGGTCTCTGAGATAAACATTTTCACGGCAAAATCGAACATGTGAAAAGCGTCTCGGGCGAACATATTTTTTCAGACGAACCACGCTGGGTAATTGAAAGCTCCTTCGCGAGCTTCGAGCGAAAACTTGGTGGTGCTGGACAATTTCAACTTTATCTTGGAACCAAAGAACCAAGGCTTTCTGCCACGACAAAACCATCATGGGCTCATAACTGGAATTCAGAAGAAGGACCCGACACCGGCCTATGCTATGATTTTGATCACAGCTGCCTGATTCACTAGCTTGTGTCGGACTGGGACTACCCAAATACTCCGGCATATACTAAGGATGAGGGCTTCGTAGGCAACTTAGCAACTTTTTTCTCGAGTTAGATAAGGAGAATATAAAAATGCCTTCTTTTGATATAGTTTCGGAAGTGAACTGGCAGGAAGTCGATAATGCCGCGAATCAGGCGATCAAAGAGGTCCAGGGTCGATATGACTTTAAGGGATCAAAGGCTGAGTTTAAATGGCTTCAACCAGATTTAACAATTCTTGCCGATGATGAATATAAATTGGGTGCAATGAAAGATATTTTGCAAACAAAGATGCATCGAAGAGGGATTGATATCAAAGCGGTACGCTTTGAAAAGCCCGAACCAGCAGGTGGCCAATTGCTTCGACAAAAAGTCACAATTATCCAAGGCATAGAACGCGAAATCGCCTCACAAATAATAAAGCTTTTGAAGGACTCCAAGCTGAAAGTTCAGGCGCAAATTATGGAAGATAAGGTTCGAGTCACCTCAAAATCAATTGATGAATTACAGGCAAGTATTCAGGCAGTAAAGTCTGGGAAATTCGAAGTCCCACTTCAATTCGGCAATATGAGACAGTGAAAAAACTTGGGTCGGAAAAGATCCTGTGCTAACCTAGTTGCCAGGTCCCTTGTATTGTATTGTGCCCGCCATCCTTCAGTTTTTGAGTCCATGGCGACAACAAGCAATGGGTTAAGAATTACAATCTCGACGATGCATTAAAGGTGCAAATGGTTGAGCGAAGGAGGAAACAGTGGCGAAAAAACTTTATGTCGGAAATCTACCTTATGGTGTGGACGACGGAATTCTGCAGGAGAAATTCCAGGCTTTCGGAGCCGTTCTATCTGCAAAAATCATTACCGATCGCGAAACAGGCCGCTCTAAGGGCTTCGGTTTTGTCGAAATGGAAAATGACAATGAGGCGAAAGCAGCTATCGAGGGACTCGATGGTGCTGAGTTCAACGGACGTCAAATGAACGTCTCTGAAGCTCGTCCTCAAGCTCCTCGCACTGGTGGCGGCGGCGGCGGTGGTGGACGCGGCGGTGGCGGCGGCGGATTCCGTGGCGGCGGCGGCGGTGGACGCGGCGGCGGCGGCGGTGGGCGCGGCGGCAACGGCTACTAAAATACTCTATCTCCATTCGGAGAGAAGTGTTAAGAACAAGGCCATGCGAAATGCGTGGCCTTTGTTTTTTTTATCGACATTATTCTTCTGCCCTCTTCTGTTCACACAACCTAAGGATCTGAACCAGATTCCAAATAAAGACTTGAGCAAAAACTTTGTAGTCCTCGGTGATTCATTGACCGAAGGATATGGAGTGGCAAAAGACTCTGCCTTTCCGGCCCTTCTAGAAAAAAAATTGGGTTCACCATGGAAAGTAATTGCTGCGGGGATCTCTGGATCCACTTCGGCAAGTGCTCTCAGTCGTATGAAGTGGCAGCTGAAAGCCAAACCTGATGTTGTATTGCTGGCTTTGGGGTCGAATGATGCTCTGAGGGGATTAAAGCCTGAGGAGACCGAGAAAAATCTCGCTGAGGCCATCGAGTTTGCTCAGAAAGAAAAAGTCTCAGTACTGCTTGCGGGATTGATGGCACCTCCGAATTATGGCAAAGAATATTCCGAAAAGTTTAAAAGCGTTTTTGTAAACCTTGAGAAAAAATATAAAATCAAACGAATGCCATTCTTGTTAGAGGGTGTGGCCGGCGAGTCTAAAATGAATTTGCCGGATGGGATTCATCCCAACGAAAAAGGTCATGCCCATATTGCGGAACAACTCAGTGTTTTCTTAAAAGGAATTTTATGAGTTTGATTGTTCGTGGTCTGCAGAAGTCTTTCTCCCAAGGCGGACAACCTATCGAAGTTCTTAGAGGGGTGGATTTTGACATTCCCACAGGGAAATGCGCAGCTTTGCTGGGCTCTTCCGGAAGTGGTAAGTCTACACTTTTGTCTTTGCTTGCTGGCTTGGATTCTGCTGACAAAGGTCAGATTCAAATTCTTGATCATCAAAAGCAGTCGAGGGATGTGACTCACTTTGACGAAGCCACTTGGACCCGCTTTAGAGGAGAAAACATAGGTATTGTGTTTCAGCAGTATCATCTGATTCCACATTTGACCGCCTTAGAAAATGTTCAGCTACCGATGGAAATTCTTGGGCGTAAAGATCCCGAGAAAAAAGCCAAAGAGATGCTTGAGGAAGTCGGTTTATCCCAGCGACTCACGCATTGGCCATCCCAGCTGAGTGGTGGGGAATCGCAACGAGTTGCAATTGCGCGAGCCTTAGTCATGGAACCAAAACTTTTGCTGGCTGATGAGCCCAGCGGAAGTTTGGATGTCGAAACTGGGGAAAGTGTCATGGGATTTTTTTTCCGCATGGTCGAAAAGCATCAGATGACAACTCTGCTTGTGACTCACAATCCGGAGCTTGCTCAAAAATGTGATTTTCAGATTTTATTGAAAGCGGGACGAGTCACTGAGGTTATTACCAAGTGACTGCTCTTTTGAACTGTCTGAAGTGGGCCTATCGAGATCTTAAAAACTCGCCTAGGTTTTTGACCTACTTTGTTTTGAATGCTGCATTGGGGCTTGCTGGAGTGCTGGCCATCCAGAATGTAGATCAGGCTTTGACGGCAAAAGTGCAACTGCAGTCTGGGCAGATTTTGGGTGCAGATTTGGCGATTTCTGCACGGCGATTTTTGGCAGACGCGGAATTGCAACAGTTGCAAAGTCTCATTCCTAAAGAAGTAAAGTCCCACCGTCTGTGGGAGTTTTTCTCCATGGCTACAGTGCGGGATTCTTCGCAGCTGGTTTTTATTAAGGCGATTGAGGATGCGTATCCACTTTATGGAAAAATCGAGTTGGGCAAAGGCAGGCTAGGCTCCGGTAAAGAGTTGCTGTCGGTTAATTCAATCCCAGGAGTTTGGGTTCCGAATGAGTTTCTTATTCAGAATGACCTCAAAGTGGATGACGTCATTAAAATCGGGAACCAAGACTTTCAAATTCGCGAAACTATATTCTATGACACCAGTCAGGGCTTACGATTTTCGGCGATGGCGCAAAGACTTTATGCTTCGAGGCTTGAAGTAGAAAAGACCGACCTCTTTACTAAGGGCACGACTTTCACTGAAACTTATTCTTATGCTTGGTCCGGAGGGGCTACTGCAGACGAAGTCTCCGACCGCTTTTTTAGGATCAACAACGATCCCACTCTCAGCGTGAGGACCCTGACCGGAGCCAAACGAGACTTTGCAAGACCCTTGCAATATCTTTCCGATTATTTGGGCCTTATATCTGTAGCTGCCCTATCTCTGGGGTTCGTAGGGATGAGTTATCTCGTGCGTAGCTTTTTGGTCGATCGCAAAAATACCATTGCCCTTTGGAAATGCTTGGGGATGGGACGATCAACCATTCTTGGTATTTTTCTAACACAGTTTGTGATCATCGGTGCCCTTGCTAGTCTAATTGCGGGACTCATCGGCCGAGTTCTTGTGGAGTTTATTGCCGCCGTGCTGGATCGCTTGGCGCCGGGCTCACTGGTCCTTGAATTCCGGTGGCAGAATTTGGCCTTTGCATTCGGAGTCGTTTTGATTTCAGTTCTGGCAGCGGCAGTCCCACCGATGCTTCACATTATAAATGCGAGAGTGAATCGAATTTTGAATTCTGAATTTATGTTCAAGCCTGGATTAGCTCAGCTTTGGATGGTGCTGCCACTTTTGCTTGTGCTGTTTGGAATTTCACTTTGGTTTAGTAATTCTTATCGCATCGGAGTGGGCTTTATGTTGGCCCTCATGCTGATCTTATTTATTTTTTCGCTTTTAAGTTGGATCACTTTGAAATGGCTTGCACCAAGAAAGTTATCCAATTGGCAATGGCATCAGATCATGAGCTATCTGTCGCGCAATTGGTTGATTGTTACTGTGCATTTGGTGGCTTTAGGGCTTGGAGCTCTTTTACTCGGTGTGTTTCCGCATCTAAAGAAAGGCGTGGAAGAGCGCTTTGCGCGCCCCGATGAAATGAAGATACCAGCTCTTTTTCTGTTCGATATTCAAGACGAGCAGTTGGCAAAGCTCAAAGAGCTGGTTGAAACTTCGGGGCAAACTTTTTCACAACTTTCGCCGCTGGTGCGAGCAAGAATTATTGCTCAAAATGGTGAAAGCTATGAGCGCCCAATGAACGAAAACGCCGCCCTGACCCGAGAAGAGGAAGAAGAATCCCGCTTTCGCAATCGAGGAGTAAATCTTTCCTATCGTGAAGGTCTCGCTGAGGGAGATGAGATTGTCGAAGGCTTGCCTTTCTCGGGGCCTTATTCTGGAAAAGGCTCGTTCGAAATTTCTGTCGAAGAACGTTATGCTGAGCGCATGAAAATGAAACTCGGTGATGTTTTGAAATTCGATGTTCAGGGCGTGGAGTTTGAAGGAAAAATTCATCAAATCCGTTCTGTGAATTGGACGCAGTTTCAGCCAAATTTTTTCATTGCACTTCAACCAGGGGTGGTTGATGAGGCACCTAAAACGTGGCTAGCAGGAGTGCCTCGTCTGACAGAAGATCAGAAACGGGACTTAATAAAAAAACTCGCGGTCCAGTTTCCTAATGTTTCAGCCATTGATGTAAAGGAAACCGTCAAGCGGGTGATTCAGACCAGTGATCAGATGCTTGAGTCCGTGAATTTGATGTTTGTGCTTTTGTTTCTCGTCGGCACGATGGTGCTCTTCACGGTTCTACAAAGCCAAGGGGGCCGGAGGGTTTGGGATATGAACTTACTTCGCGTTCTGGGAGCGCAGCGAAAAGACATTCGCTCGCTTTTATCCAAGGAATTTTTAATCGTTGGTTTTTTTAGTGCTGGAGTTTCTTCGAGCCTGGCCGTTCTGATCGCTAACTTTGTCGGAGAAAAGTTTTTTGAAGGAATGTCGGCTTTTAGTCTGAGTGGTTTTTTGCTGACAATTTTTATAGTCACCGGACTTTGTTGGAGCATCGGTCTTTGGGTTTCCCGCAGTATCTATAATCAATCGGTTCAGGCTTTGCTTCGAGGAGAAATCAGATGAGCGAAGTGCGATGATCGTCAACGTTCCGAACGCGATTGCGATGTTGAACGCTGGAAGTGTGGTGGGGATTCCTACAGAAACCGTCTATGGACTTGCGGCACGGATTGATCGACCCGAGGGAATCTTAAAAATTTTCGAAACGAAAGAGCGGCCTTTTTTTGATCCACTGATTGTTCACGTCTCGGATATTGATCAGGCTCGAAATTTGGCTCTGGAATGGAGTCCCACGACCGAAGCCTTAGCGCAGTTTTTCTGGCCCGGGCCTTTAACCCTGGTCGTTCCGAAAAATCCAGAGGTCAGCTCGATGATTACTTCGGGGCTGGAAACCGTCGGCATTCGCTGCCCTTGGCACAAAGTGGCTCTCGAAATCATCAAAGCGACAGGACCACTGGCTGCACCGAGTGCTAATAAGTTCGGCCGGACCAGTCCCACCTCTGCCGATGATGTCGAAGAAGAATTTCATCGCTTGGTGCCCGTGGTTGATGGTGGCGCGAGTGAAGTGGGTGTGGAAAGTACGATCTTAGCTGTCGACGGCAATCGATTGCGCATTCTAAGGCCGGGATTGATTCTGCCCTCTCAAATTCGTGAGTTTTTAAAGACAATTGATGAAAGAATTCAGCTTGAGGAAGGCGATGCTGCCAAGGCTGGCGAAAATTCACCTCCTGGATCAGCAAAGAGTTCGGTCGCAAGTCCTGGCAACCTCAAGCATCACTATATGCCGGCGATTCCTTTGGTGCTGGCGATGAAGAAATTGCCTCGCAATGAGATTTTGGAAAAGACGGCGCTCGCTTTTTTGAAATTGCCCGAAGAAGTCGAAGGCGTGCACTTGCTCAAGCCGGCTCAAGTTCGCAACTTTGCAGAGCTGATGCTGTCTCAAGACCCGCGCATTGCAGCACGAGAAGTTTATTCTCATCTCAGGGCCCTCAGTCGAAATCCAGTGGATTTCATTTTTTTGGAGTGGCGGCCGGAGTGGAGCAGTGAAGAGTGGTCACCCGTTATTGATCGACTGGAAAAAGCTGCCTCTTGTATCATCTTGTAATTTTATTCCTTTCGAATCTAGAATCGGATGCATGCATTGGCTGAGCTTACCTTTTCGTTTTCTAATCCTAGTGACTTTTTCACTCATCTATTTTTTGATTGGATCAGTTGGTGCTTTGGTCATTCGAGACCCTGTTCATCGGAAAAGATTTTTCGCCAAAAATGTATCCCGGCACGTTAAAGTTGGCCTTTGGTGTTTCAACACGACCGTGACTGCGATCAACACCCCGAAGGCGAACGAAAATTTTTTGTTTATCGGAAATCATCTGGGCTTTTTGGACATCTTTGTTGCATCCTCCATTCGACCATTGCTGTTCATCACCTCGGTGGAAATGAAGAAGACTCCTCTTCTTGGGCAGTTTTGTGAAATGGGGGGCTGCCTCTTTGTCGAACGTCGCAGCCGTAATAATATCCAAAATGAAATCGGCGAAATTCGTCAAGGTTTGAAAGACGGTTTGGATATTGCCCTTTATCCCGAAGGAACCTCTGGTCATGGCGCTTTTGTGCTGCCTCTTAAAAAATCACTGCTCACATCGGCCGCCGGCACCGGCGTGAAGCTAAAGCCAATGATCCTGAATTACACTAAAATCAACGGCGAACCCATGAGTCACAAATATCGGGAATGGGTTTGCTGGTATGGGGATCAAGCTTTTGCACCTTCGGTTTTGCGCTTGCTCACGGCAAAAAGTATTGAAGCGCGAATTGAATTCTTAGATGAGGTCGAGGTGAAGTCGGAAGAAGACCGCCGAGAAATCGCAGGAGTCTTGCACAGCCTCATGCAGAAGCATTTTCATAGCATTCCTTATCCTGAGGGGCAAGCTCCGCCGGAGCTTAAAGTCAGCTCGCCAGGTCGTCCGGCCACAAGTAGCTAAATAGTTATTATTGAGTTTTTGCGTCCGGGCGAGGTTTGGTCAGCGCAGCAGTTGGAACGGGAGGGGCATCCGAAGCGGGATTTCTTTCTATTGGAGCCGTTGCTGCTTGTTGCCTGAGCGGAGTGGGACTCGAGTTCATTTTTGCCATCAGTTTGTTAGTTCCGTCTTGTTTGCTTGCAGCTAATTTTATCGCCGCACATTTTTGCTTTTGGAGTTTTTGGTCAAATTTTCCAATATTTTCTTTATCGCGACCACAGACTTTTGCTTTTGCATCGGGTCCTAGATAATTATTTACGAGGGCTCCGCCATTCTCGCCGCCGATGCTTTCCCAAAGTTCCCGCATCCCTTCTGGGGTAACGACCGAGCAACCTTCGGAAGCTCCAGGCTTGCCAGCGTAAACAGTTCCATTTTGCGTGACTCCACTATGCATCAAGATGCCTCGGGTAAGGCTATTAGGATTATGATCGGGCTCAATACCTACCATTCCTATCTTCGGGGAGAATCCTGAGGGTCCTCCAGGCAAATTGCAGTCCACACCTTTTTTGCATCGGACTCGCAGTGGTCCAGGATGACTCCCAAAATTTGAGATGTGATAGCCGGCTGGAGTTTGTAATCCAATATCTCTAGTTTTGTCTCCAGGTTGTGTGCAAAAGTGTCCATCAGGTCTCATTTTGCCATTGGAAAGTGGGAACCACTGAGGACTGCTGGTTTTCCCGGTGCTCACATCTGTCTTATTCGCTACCACAAAATCTTGTGTGGCACTATCTCTAGCAATCGGTATCAGCCAGCTGCGGAAGGATTTCTGTCCATCAAGGCGGGAATAGTCGTTTACAACAATAAAGTTTTTATTGGGAAAACTGCCTTTGCAGTCGTTAATCAATTTGAGCGAGTCCCTAATGGCTTCACAGGGCAAGGTCACTCCACCGACTTTATGTTCGCCCTCTTTGACTCCAGACATGTTGCAAATTTCAGGTCGGGGTTCTGAATTGTATCGACGAACCAGGTCCTCAGTGACCGGTTGAGGACGTATAACAGTCACTTTAACACGCCTCTTTCCATCAAGTTTCAGATAGGGATCTTCGCCGCTGAGAATTCTGTCTCTTTGTCTTAAAGTAATTTTTTTATCTTCGTAGAGCTCCTGGATTTCTTCAGGTGTGTACTCTGTAACGGGAGTAACTTTGTCGTCATCGGTGTTTTTGAAGAAGCTTGAAAGGAGAGCCAACATGCTCGGATCCATACTCGATTGCGTACTTGGTGCTGGCTGGGCCGCCGCAGCCTGCGCGCGGTAGGCATTGTCTCGCTGTTCAATATACATTCTTCGCTGCTCGATGTGCATTGTTTCAATCGATTCATAAGTCATAGTCCCAGAACCAGTTGGCAAAGCACGTCCACCCGAAGGAATCATTCCGCCAACATCACGAGCCGCTGGCCGAAGCCCCTGCGCATGAGAAGCCTGGGTGAAGGCGATCAGACCCGTTAGAATAATTTTTTTGAGCCCACCCATTCAAACCTCTTGGTAACTACTATTCAAGAAGCCTGCCGAGGTCTTATACAAGGTGCGAGAATTGGCACCCAAACAGTGTCAAGCCTCTAAACAATTGAATAGCTGTCGATAGGCAGCATGGACTGTCTCAAAGTGGGATCAGAATCGGCTGGATCGAATTTTTCCCTGGATCAATTCAGATTCAAGCTTAGCCAAATATTTGTAGCCAGAAAGATCTTTGGGACCTTTTCTTTTGAGTTCCGTAACGATGGATCGAACGGCCAAGAGGAGGGCCTCAAAGGACTCGCACTCCCGCCATTGTTCGCCTGAAGCTTTTAGATTTTTCCCGTTGCTCAGGTTGAATCTTTGTTTCTTTAAAACATCGCCGACGATGCTTTCACCGGGACGGGCCTGTAGAATGCGAGCGTTGACGCCTTCTGCAACCATAAAGCCTGATGCCCGCGGGGACAGTCCAAGCATAGTCGAGATCAGTGTCTTCTCAATATTTTTACTCGAATAGCGAATTGCATTTGAGATCTCCCATTGGGCTTTCTTATTTAGTTTGATTCGAATAGATGCTTCACGGCAGTCTGGAGTATCACAAAGCAAGAGACTTCTTTGACCTTTGCGATCAGTGAGTGTGTAAAAGCTTTTTGCAGGGCAGGTTCTCAAATTAAATTCTCGCTTGATCAAGGGCCTCGCCGGAGTAATGCGATCGTGCTTATGCGTGTAGCCCGTAAGCAGAATCTGAGTGCCCGCTGCCATCAACAGCATCATTGAGAAATTGATTAGAAAAGATTTTTGTACGATTCGACTTAGGATCTTTTTCATGGGTGCGTCCTCCACACCCTTGGATCATTACAAGACGCTTGCCGAGTTATTTTGCTCCAGTTGCATTGTAATGGTCTTGAGCCTGCACATACCTTTTACGGAGCGGAATACTGGCAGGGGTCCGTCTAACAGTTTTACTGTGCGTAGGGCTGTCTTTAGCTAGTTGATATTTTGTTTTATCGGCTTCGTTGGATTTCCCAGTGGACTGGCCATCGGTGACGCCGCCAGTTTGACCAGCTGGTTGGTCTTTAAAAAACATGGGCAAGACTGCAAGACCAAGCATTGCCATCGGCAACCAACTGGAGCTTGAGCTCTGTTGCGGCTGCACGGGAGGAATATAAGGAAGCGGAGGAGGTCCCGCGTTTCTATTGAAAAGTTGAATTGAAGCCCCCGCGGGCGCAGAGATCTGGGTGCCATTGTCAGGCACATATCTGAACGGAGCTTTGTATTCCCAAGCGCCAGCAACTGCGAACTGTGATTGCAGAAGGCTAAGGAACAGAGTCACTGCAAGCATGGAGCATGCTGCTCTTTTCTCTATTTGAGATTTTTGGCTCTCAAAAATGCTTCTCACAATTTCCCCCAAAAAGTTCCACTAGGCACTTCTTTGATTCTACACCTTCAAAGTTTCGGCCAGCTAGAAACGAATCAGAAGTGTTTTAAGCTGAGTCACCTGTATAGGGCTCGAACAGTTGTATAGATTCGGTGCGGTTTTTGGAGATTGGAAATGAGTAATGTTTTGTGAACTAATTGGACGCAAGACCCGAAAAGGCAAAAGGAATAGTAGAAATTTTCGGGCCCTGACAATGATTTCCTGAACAGATTAGCTGCCGATTTATTCTTTAAACTGAGCGTGCGCAGCTTTTTGTGCAGCCAAAACTTTTTGTAATTGAGCCTTTGATTTAGAGACATCGGCTTTGTTTTTCTCTGCCTCCATCTCCACGATCAGTTGTTTATAAAGCAAAATCGTGGCAGCCATTGATTTTTTATAGGCTTCAAGATCAGCACCTGGAATGCTCGGCTTTTGGTTCTGAGCAATCTCAAGACCCGCAAGAACCTTATTGGCATGGGCGATTGTCTCATCCGAAATCAAGTTTTCTTTCATGATTGAGAGAGCCACAATTTTATTGCTTTTACCAAGTTCAGCCATTGTTGTTTTTAAATCTGCTTGTGCCAAAACCTGAAAAGAACAAAGCAAGAAAAAAGCAGCAATAGTTAGATTCGTTTTCATTGGACTCTCCTTTATTATTAATTGAACTCACCGGGGTCTAAGCAGAGAGCGTGCCTAGGCGGATAACAATCTATTGAGGTTGAGTCATCTTGGCGGCGTAGAACATTTTGCCAGGGGCCTGCCTTGGGCATTTCGGAACCATCCCTCTCTATCAATCAGTGGGGTGTGGGTATATGCCAGAACCATTGGTTGGTATTCAGGTTTCGTGAGTTTATGAAGCCGCACCTTTGTAAGATCTTATTTTTAAAGGATTCTTCATTGGTGTAG
>Ga0247843_1000397_pt1 | contig 104514 bp, 86 predicted proteins | sample LaCruzMarch2017__FD_192420 | JGI IMG/M metagenome (GOLD analysis project Ga0247843, IMG submission 192420) | Freshwater microbial communities from meromictic Lake La Cruz, Castile-La Mancha, Spain - LaCruzMarch2017_8m | ecosystem: Environmental > Aquatic > Freshwater > Lake | place: Spain...
AGGAGCTGTCCGCGCACGTTGCGGCAACCCGTCAAGAACTGGCCCAAAACAAAAAGCCCCGGCTCCAAACCCCTTGTCAAAACCATCGTGCTTACCAATCCTTAAAGGCATTGGACTAAAGTCAGCGGTCCCGGTGGGGAATTCACCGCGACCGCAGCCAATCGAGCACGGTCTCGCGGTAGCGGAGGGGCAGCGAGTAGTGGCCTTCGTCGGGCTCCCAGTGGCCTTCGGCGCCGGGAATGCGGGCGGCAAGCTGGCGGGCCACTTCGCAGGGCAGGTTCTTGTCGGCGAGGCCGTGCCAGAAGGCAACCGGGACGCGGATTTCTTCCGGCGAAAAGTCCCAGGGATCGAGGTAGCGCTCGCCTTGATCGATGACGCGGTCCGCCCCGTGGCGGACGGCTTCGAGATAGCTGCGGGTGACGCTTTCCCAACAGCCGGCGTCGGCGATGGCCGCGCGGTCGGCGGGAGCGATGCTGCGAAGCATCCAGGTCATCGGGGCGTGATCGATGCCGCGGGCGATCATCCAACGGCTGGCGGCAATGGCAGCCGGGGTGGCGGCGCGGCGGAGTTGCTTGAGGGCAATCAGGCCGCGGTAGGTCCAGTGGAGGTTCGCGCGGTCGGCCGGATTGCCGAGCGGCGGGGCACCGCAGACCACGGCGGCGGCGAGCACCCGGTCCGGCAAGGCGGCGGCGGTGGCGAGGGCGTAGGGGCCGCCGCCGGAAACGCCGTAAAGCCGGAAGCGACCGATGCCGAGGGCGTCTGCCAGCCCGGCGACATCCGGCGGCAGGCCGGCGAAGCCGCGGCCGGGCATGGGATCGGAAAGACCGACGCCGGGGCGGTCCGGCGCGATGATCCGCAGGCCGCGCTCCGCCGCGAATTCGTGGACCAGCTTCGCCTGGTAACGGCTGCTTGGCCAGCCGTGGAAATAGAACACGGGTTCGCCGGCGGGGTCGCCATATTCCGCGAATCCGATCCGCCGGCCGTCGGGCAGCCGCGCCTGTTCATCCTCCTTCATCGGCGCTGGTCAGCGCTCCAGGATCTCGACTTCGTAGCCGTCGGGATCCGTGACGAAGGCCATCTTGCGGTCACCGGAGGAGAACTTTTCGCGCCAGCCGCCGGGCCAGATCTCGATGCCGGCTTTCTCGACGCCGTCGCAGTAAGCGATGATGTCCGGCACGCCGAGGCAGGTGTGCATCAGGTCTTCCGGGCAGGTCGCGGTGTAGTCGGGCGAGTGGCAGAGCTCGAGGAAAACGTCGTTGCCGGGGAGCTCGAGGAAGGCGAGGCGGTTGCCCTGCGGCGAGTCCTGGCGGCGGGCGTCGAGGTAGCCGAGTTTCTGATAGAAGGCGACCGAGCGTTCGATGTCGGCGACGCGGATGCGGGTGTGGAGGAACTTGATCATGTCGCGCGGAGCATTGCCCGGGACCGGCCGCCTGTCAGGTGCGGATCTCGCGTGGATTTGCAAATCCGGCGCATGGGTGATCCGGGCCTTGTGATCAGGGCGGGGGCGGGCCTAGGGTGTAGCTGTCATGAAAACCATCGTTGCTGCCGTCGATTTCTCGAATGCCACCACCGGCGTGCTCGAAGCCGCCGTGAAAATCACCCGGGCTTTCGGCTCGTCTCTTCACTTGCTCCACGTGCTGGAGCCGGAACCAAGCTACACGGCCTACGGGTTCACGCCGGACGAGTTTCCCGCGATCCATTTGTTCCAGGAAGAGGCGCGGAAGCGGGCCACGGCGCGCTTGCAAGAGGTGCTGGCGAAAGTGGCGGACGATGTCCCCGAAGCCACGGTGCATCTGGCGGAAGGCAGTCCGCTGCATGCCTTGCTCGACTACACTCAGAAAGTCGGTGCCGATCTGGTGATACTCGGTTCCCACGGTCACGGTGCGGTCGCGGCGCTGCTGCTCGGCAGCGTGGCGGAGGGCATGGTCCGCAAGGCCGTGGTGCCGACGCTGGTGATCCCCGGTCCGGAGAAGTGACGCGGGGCCTGGTGGTGCAGCGTGGTGCCCCGGCATGAGGGCTACAGAAGCGGCGGCATTGCCAGCTCGGCGTGCGGGATCATTCCCACCGCTTGACCCCGCAGCCTCATATCCCGAATCTGCACCGATGGCACGACCGATCCCCCCGTGGCTGAAGCGTGCCGTGGCATTGGTGCCCGCTTTGCTTCTCGGCCTCGCCTTCCTCGGCACCGCCGCTTCACCGCTGGGCATCTGGTCCAGCCATCTGGAGCGGATGAGCCACTTTCGCTTCGGCTGGATCGTCCTGCTGCTCCTTCTCGTCGCCTACTTCATCAAACGGGGCCAGCGCTTGCCCGCCGTCGTTTCCGGGGTCCTCCTCGCCGGATCCGTGCTGACGATAATCCCCTACTGGATCCCTCCCGCCCAACCTGCGCGGCAGGACCCCGGACTCAAGTTCATCGCCTGGAACCTGCTGTGGGAAAACCCGCGGAAGGATGAAGCGCTGCCGTGGCTGTTAGATCAACGCGCCGATGTTCTGGTGCTGACCGAGTGCACCGACGACTGGCGCGCGCGGCTCGAGAAACTGTCGACCGTTTATCCTTACCGCATCACCAGCGGCCGCGACGGCGCGGAAGGCATGTGGGTGCTCAGCCGCCACCCGCTCGAGGCCCCCGACCCAGCCGGTCTCGCCGCGAACAAGCCGTGGATTTCCACCGTCATGCACGCGCCGCAGGGTGCGGTCCGGATCCTCGGCATGCACCCGCGCACCCCGCGCTCGGGCCATCGCTTCGACGAGCGGAATGAACAGTATGTGAAGGCGGCGGCGATCTCCGCGGCGTCCGACATCCCCGTGGTGCTTCTGGGAGACCTCAACTGCACGCCGTTTTCCCCGTGGTTCCGCCGCTTGCTTCGCGATGGCGGTTTGCAAGACACCGGCAAGGGCTTTGGCCTCCCGGCGACCTGGGGACGCCACGGCATCGGCCTGCCGATCGACCATGTCCTTGTCCGCGGTTCCTGGCAGGTGCTCGATCGGAGAGTCCATCCCGACCGCATGGGTTCCGACCACCATCCGGTGATCGCAGTGCTCGCGCCGGCGGGCGGCAGCTAGCGAGTCTCCGTAGGGACAGGCAGTTCCTATTCCCCGGAATTCGAAGCGATGCTCGTGGACGAAACACCTGGCGCATAACTCCCATTCACGACCACCACAATCATCGCATGGCTCCTGGTCCGGCTTCCAGGGTCCGCCTCATCTTGCCTTCTCCGCCTCCCACTCAGCGGCCTGCTTGAACAAGAGCTCGACGGCGTTCTCCGGCAGTGGCCTACCGCGGTTGGAATTGATTTGGTCGATGTGGGTGAAGCTGCCCGGCGACCTAGCGGAGGGCTCCAGGATCACCAGGGACTCGGTCCATCGCGTGGCGGCTTTCGCCGGCTCGCCGGCGCGGACCGTCACGTAGAAGCTGAGGCGGCGTCCGTCGGGGTGGATCCAGTTGGGGCCGGAGACCAACCACAGGGGGGGATCGTAGGTGATGCCGCCGCCCGCCCTGTAGGCACGCATGGCACGGTGCTCCCGGTCGCCCGGGTGCATCAGGATCTTGAGAAGCAGTTCCCTGGCGAGCGGGTCGCCCAGGTCGCGCGTCAGGTTCAGATGCGTCCGAGCGTGCCAGTCCTCGAACTGCGCCCGCACATCCGGAGGTGTGTCCGGCGGAAACTCAAGTTTCACCGGGAGGTAGAAGCAGCGCATGCACCACGCGGTGTAGCCCGCGACCAGCAGGGTGAGCGGTCCGAAGATGATGATGGCGCGTTTGTATTTCATCCGCAGGGTCGAGGTGCGCGGAAGGACATGCCATATTGAACCTGATTCCTTGTGGCCGGTGGTAATAGGCGACGGGCAGGTCGAGTCGAAAAATGCGCTCAATCGCTTTCATCGCGGACCTCCTTCCAATGTTTGCGAGGATGCACCACCCGTCCCTAGACGGCAAGACCCTTGCGGAAAGCCACCCCCAGCATCCCCGGCCGCTTGCCGAGATCTTCCATCGTGTGGCGGCAGTGGACTTCCAATTGGAGCCGTTCTTCGCCAGCAGCGAAGGCCAATCCTTGTCTGCCGGTATCGCCAACGGCGCGCCCTTGAGCCGAGGCGCGGCGGCTTTCTGACCTCAGCACTGGATCGACGGGAAATGCGATCCAGCCGGTGCCACGTAGTCGCCGAGCGACATATACGACAACAGCTTCCGGGTCCTCCCGCGGGGTGGCAGGCAGCGGCTGTGAATGAATCGTGCCGCCGCCGCGGTAATAGCGGAAGGCATCCCGGACTCCCCCATGCGGGCGCCCTCTATCGCCTTGTCAGTCCATCTGCTCCACCTACCATCCCGCCACCATGAAACCCCGTTCGCTTGTCGTTTTCGCCTCCCTGTTCACCGCCGCCGCGTTCGCCCAGGACGCCAAGCCGCTCAAGGTGATGCTCATCACCGGCGGCTGCTGCCACGACTACAAGGCCCAGACGGAAATCCTGAAGACCGGCCTTGAAGAACGGATCAACGTGACCGTCACGCAGGTCCACGTCGATGACAAGAGCACCAAGCCCGCCCTGCCGATCTATGGCAATCCCGACTACGCCGCCGGCTACGACGTCGTCATCCACGACGAATGCGCCGCCGACATCAAGGACGTCGAAGTCGTGAAAGGCGTGCTCAAGCCGCACGACGAGGGTACCCCCGCCGTCGCCCTCCACTGCGCGATGCACAGCTACCGCACCGGCGACTTCAAAAAGAAGGTGGACACCCTGGGCGGCGACGGTTCGCTGTGGTTCGAGTTCCTCGGCCTCCAATCCAGCGGCCACGGCGCGCAGAAGCCGATCGACATTTCCTTCACCGACAAGGAGCACCCGGCAACCAAGGGCTTGAAGGATTGGACGACCATCAACGAGGAGCTCTACAACAACCACCGCCTCTTCGAGGCCGCCAAACCGCTGGCCAACGGCAAGCAGGGCGACCAGGAAGCCATCGTCGTCTGGACCAATCTCCACGGCCCCAAGAAGACCCGCGTCTTCGCCACCACCATCGGCCACAACAACGCCACCGTGGAAGACGACCGCTACCTCGACATGGTCGCCCAAGGCCTGCTCTGGGCCGCCGGCAAGCTCGGCGACGACGGCAAGCCGTCCGCCGGCTACGGGCCGAAGAAGTGAGGCCTTGAACGCCGGATTCCGCTCAAGAGTCAGGCGCGCCGGGCCTGGAGCACCTCGATCAGGTAGCGGAGTTCGCCGGCGATCTCTTCCTCGGTTTCGACCGTCTCCGCGATCTCGCTGCGGATCGCTTCGCCGAATTTCTGGCGCAGGCGATGGATCGCGACCTTGACCGCGGCGCGGGTCATGCCCAGTTGCCCGGCAGCGGCGGCCTGGGAGAGTTCCTCGGGGTCGCCCATCAGCCACGGCTTGAGAAGCTTGAACTGCCCGTCCTTTCACGCCTGCCTGAAGGATTCTCCCACGCGGTCCAGCCCGCGTTCCATCACCGCGAGCGCCCAGTGACGGTCGAACCAGGCATCGCCCGTCCCGGATCCCGGGTCCGCGACCTGCAGGCCGGGGGGCGTCTCGCTGCCGCCGCTATCGATCGATTCAATGACCGCGCCGCCGCCCCGTTTTTCACGGTTCGCGTCGCGCCGCTGGTTGGCGAGGAAGTGCTTGAGTGAACCTAACAGATACGAGCGGAAACGGCCCTTGGCCGGATCGGCTTCCCCGATCCCGGCCCCCGCGAGCAGTGAGAATCTCGAGTTCCGGGAAATGCGGGGCGATTTCCGCGACCGAGGGCGGGGGCGCGTGGTGGCTGCCGGCGCTGGTCGGCGGAACTGCGGCGGCGCCGACGAGGGTGCAGGCCGGGCAGAGCCCGCCGGGGGCGTCGGCGGCAATGGGCAAGTGGCAGGTGGGGCAGGTGGATGGAGCTGATTTTTGCATGACATCCGCTTCCTGAACCGCGGCTGGGTCGAGGTAACAGGATCCGGCGGATTTTTTCACTACCAAGCTTGGGTTTCTTGCGGCTGCCGATGATCAAGCGGGTGTCGCCCGGAACCGGTCTCCTTGCTCAGGAGAGGGCTGCTCCGTTGGGGGCCCTACAGAAGTGCTGTCCGTAGAATTGATCAGAGGATGGAACGGCATGCGACGGAGCCAGACCACAGCGGCTTGCGGCAAGATGCCGCAGCCACGGGATTGCGGGCGAGCCGCCCGCACCCCTCTTGTTCCTGAATCCGGCCGCCCAGGGCCTCCGCAGCGGCTCCGCGCGGCCCTGGTCAGCGGCCGGGTTCGCGGGGAGGCCTGGGAATGGGTCGGGGCACGAACCACTCGTGCGCGCCGCGGTCGGTGATCTTGTGCGGATCGGCGGGTTCGGACTCGGGATGGTGTCCGTAAAAGACGTTGTGGGAGATCGTGCGCTTGCCGTTCAGGAAGTGATACGAGGCGGTCGGGCTGAGGTTGTAGATGATGTTGTTGGTGAAGGTGTAGGTCTTGTCGGCTTTCCGTCGCCCGTCGATGATCCGCGGCGAAAGGTGCGGCGGGATGAAGATGACGTTGTTATAAATGTAACAACTCGTGTTCGGGTAGTTGATGCAAAAAATGCTGCCCTTGTCGTTGCGGCTGATGTTGCAACGCACGATGACCCCGGCGTCCTCCTTCACCGTGCACATCCAGAACAGGCCGTGGGCGTTGTCGTGGGAGTAGCTGTATTGGAAAATGCAGCCCGGGCTTTCGAGGTCGGCGTCGTAGAGGCTGCCGTCGTGGGCGCGCGAGCGGTTGAGGTAGCCTTCGTTGAACTGGAAGACGGTGCCGCGGCAACTGCGGGAGAAGCTCGTGTTGCCGGTGATGGCGCGCCAGGCGGTATCCCAGCAGACGTTGTGCTCGATGACTCCCTCGTCGGCGAGGCGGATGATCATCGCGTTCTTGGCGATGTCGTTGACTTTCTCCAGGGTCTTCCACGATTCGGCCGGGCTGAGACCCGAATGCTTGTCCGCGCCCCTGGTGGCATCGACGTGATAAGTCGCGGCGGGGAGCGGGAGTGTCAGGAAGCAGACGATGGCGGGGATCAGACGTCGCGCGAGCGGATCACGGCATCTGAGTCTCATGATCACGCGAGACTTCTGAGATGCTCCAGTGTGTCGCGGATGAGGGCGGCGGCTGGATTGGAAATTGGCTTGGGAATCTTGAGAGGGTCCCGGGGTATCGCGGTGGGTTGTAATTTCATGGATGGTGAGGTTCAAATCACTCTGTCAGCCGGACGCGGTGGCGGATAAACATGGACGGCTCGCCGGCGGTGGGGATCGTGAATTCCAGCAAGGCACCGGTGCGGGTGCCATTGACCGTGGTCCAGTCGGCCAGGTCGAGCGACCAGTCGAGCTGATGGAGGATGCCGGGCTGGGTGGCGAGCGGAGCGAATGAAACGGTGGCGGAGTTGGGGCCGAAAACCGGCTGCGGCAGCGAAGAGGATGAATTCGGACCGAGGGGATCGAGCCCGAAGGCGAACTCGGTGGCGTTGGCGAGGTTGTCCTTGTCGTCATCGTCGTCCGGTCCTCCGGTCAGCGCGGGGTAGAGCGTTTCCTTCCACGAAGCGAAGCCCGGCGGGCTGATCCGGATGTTGTCCACCAGCCCGCGGGTGATGCGGCCGCCGAGGCCGGACCAGCGCGCGGGGTTGCCGTCGAATTCGGCGGGCGTGATGTTCCCCACCGTGAGCACCGGCAGGCCGCCGTTGAGGTCGGTGCCGGTGGACAAGTCGCGGGCGAACAGGTGGATCGTGCGGTTGCCCGCGGGATCGGGCTCCGACCAATCGAGCTTGAGCCGATACCAGCGGTCGGTCTGATAGGTGAAGCCGGTGGCGAGGTGCGTGGTGCCGCCGATCTGGATGCGGAAGTCGCCCGTGTGGTGGAGGCCGAGACCGATGGCCGACTCGGCCTCAATGAACAGGCCGTCGCTTCCTTCATCCGCGCCCCAGCCCGCGACCAGCAGGCTGGAGTCGGCGTCCGCCTCGTTGTCGTAGCCGATGTCACCGGGAAAAAAGTCGGCCTGCATCGAGCGGGCCGCCACGAGCGGCAGGAGGTGGCGGCGGGTGAAGAAGTGGGCTCCGCCGGTGCCGACATACCCGGCGGCCTGGCCGCCGGCGTAGTCGCCCTGCGCGGCGGTGGCGGTGACCTGGAGGACGGCGGCGAGGCCATCGTTGGCGGCACATTCATCCTGGCGGTCGAGCAAGCCGGTCGCATAAGCCGGCGCTTCGAAATCGATGACTCCGCGGTCCGGCAGCAAGGAATACCCGAGTCGCTCGCCGAAGGTGGCCATCGACGAAGTGTCGAAGTGGGTGTTCGCGTCGCTGGTGGTGAATCCGCGCGACGAGATGAAGCCGGTATTGGAAACGCTGCGGGCGACTTCCCACTGCACGGTCCGGAAGTCCTGGGGCTTTCCCGGAGCCAGCTCGCCGATGATGAAGCGCAGGTTCGGCATGGCGAGGTCCCGGCGCACGCTTTCGATGAAGGTGGTCAACAGCCCGCCATACTCGGCGGTGCGGGCGCTATCGCTTTCTCCCTGGTGCCAGAACAAGCCGTGCACGGTGGAGGTGTCGCCGGCGGCGGCGAGTTCCGCGAGGGCCAGGCGGGTCGATGCGATGAGCGCCTTGTAAAGCGGGCCGGCGGCGGGCGAGTCGAGGGGCGCGGGATACCAGTCGGTGCCCGGCACTCCGAGCGCGGTACCGCCGCGCGTCACCTTGATGAAGGCCGGGTTGGGAAAAGAAGCCGCCAGCACCTTGGCGGCACCGATTTCCATGCCGAAGGTGGTGGAAGGCAGCGTGCCGCCATAGCCGGGGGCCACGCTGTAGCCGGGCTCAAGCTTCATCCATTTCCGGTAGCGGCTCTTGTCGGCGTTCGTGTAGGCGGTGTTGGTGTAGTGGACCAGCACGCCGGGTTGCTGGCCTGAGTAGGAGGCCAGTCCGCCGGTGAGTTCCGCCTTGAGGCCGCGTCCGTCGGCATTGGACTGGCCGGCGAGCAGGAAGACATCGCGATGCCTGGGCACCGGCGGCGGCGGTTCTTCATAAAGCCGGTAGCCGATGCCTTCGTACTGGGTGCGTTCGTCCTGGCTGCCGGCAAGGCTGTCGAAGCCATTGATGTAAATCGACACCGTCTGGTTGACGCTGGTGGTGGTGAACTGGCCGAGCTGGGCGGCTCCTCCGGAACTCCCCCGCGCGTTCAGGTAGGAGTCATCGAACCCGATCTGAAGCGGGTCCGCGAGCTGGTTGGCGTCGAGGGCGTTGGCGATCGTGAAAATGTCGCCCGCCGCCGGCGGCGAGCCGATCCGCGCCGCGATGTCGCGCGAGCTGCTGCGGGTGAAAACGGCCGCGAATTCATAGGTCCCGATCGCCGGCAGGGTTATGGTGGTGAGCAGATTCCCGGTGTCCTCCCGGTCACCGCTGACGTTCGCGTTGTCGCTTTCGAAATAGTTCGATTCCTGGAAGCCGGTGGTCGCGGTGCGGAAGGTCCAGAGGTTGTCGGTGGCGCTGCCGGTGGTTCCGTTGTTGACCACGTTCGTGCCGTGCACGAGCGCCGCCCCGTCGAGGGTCGTGTTGCCGGGATTCGCATCCACGTAAGCATAGGGCGCTGCTGCCGCGTTCCGGACGAGAAGGCCGAAGAGCAGCGCCTGGAGGCAGGCGGATGCTAGGTTCGAAAGCAGGTTTAGGGAATCACGGGACCTGGCGGACATGGAGACGGATGAAATTTTTTTCGCCGGCACGGGAGGAGTGATAGTGTAAGAGACCTCGAACTTCAACGTGGCCGACGGGCGGTGGCATCACATTTCGGCGGGTTGGGGACCGTCTGCGGTGGAACTCTATGCCGATGGCCGCCGGGTGGAAAGGCTCGAAGACTTTCGTCGCGTCCCCGGCGGCGGGCGAACGGATGAGCCCGGGTTTCTCCGTCAGCGGTGCCTCACGCGCGGCAGGTCACGGAGCGTCAGATCGGACACCTGGAGGTTTGCGAGAAAGATGCCTCCGACGGGGAAGGCAAGCCGACGGGACGCAATGTGATTCCGTTGGTCCTCCAGCCGTGAGGCATTCAGGGCACGATCTCCTCAACCCGCAGGCGCGCGAAGCGCCGTGGATGCCCGGTTCGCGGCAGGACCACGCTGATGTGGTCCGGATCACCAGCGTGCTCCTCGACCGTCCATGCCACGTCGCCCGCGCTGCCGCTGACCGGACCGATCACGATTTGCTCCCAAGAACCGGATGAACCGAGGTCGGTGCCGTGTTCGAAGATCAGCGCCGCTTCAGCTTCCGAATCGTCACGACGGCGGAAGGCAAGCACGAGGTTGTCGCCGCTTCCTGCCAGCGATGGCTGAACATCGGGATCGGACTCCGACGGATTGCCGTCGAGAACCCACTCCAACCGATTCACCCGTCCGTCGTGGTCCGGATCCGCATCGGGCAGGCGGTCGTCGCCGGCAATTTCCGGAAAGCCTGACATCCATGACTGGAAAGGCGTGCCGACGGCGGTGACGCGGAGGTTGTCCACCTTGGCCGCGCCGGTCAGCCGGACGAACAACCCGTCGGCCTCCTCCGGTGCCGCGCCGAGGGCGGCGGAAGTCACGTTGAAGCTCCACGGCTGGATGCCGGCGCTGCCACTGACGAAGTCGAGATCGGTGGCGTTGCTGAGATTGCGCACGGCCATGATGACCGCGCGGCTGCCGGCATTGTCCGGCCCGATGGTGATCGAAAAGCGGTACCAATTCCCAACGGTGCCGCCGAGCGGGCTGAGCACCTCGGTGCCGAAGGCGGCATGGCGGCGCTGGATCGAAACCGGCGAACCGCCGACGCCGAAGCCCATGCCGGCGTCGCCGTTGGCCCCGGAGCTGCCCTGGTCGAAGAGTTGGTCGCCATCGTGATCCTTCATGAAGCCGACCGTGAGCCCGGTGGCGTACTGGGCGTCGAAGGTGATGGTGTTGGCGGCGGCCGGTTCGATGATCCCGCGCAGGCCGCTAATCAGGGTGCCGCTGCCATTGGTACCGAGCGCCTGGCCGCCGGTGTATTCGCCGCTACTGCCGGTGTCGACCACCTGGACGGCGTTGCTGGAAGTGGAGCGCGACCAGCCATTGATCCCATCGTAGGGCGCGTTGGTGATCGCCCCGTGAATCGCGGCGAGATCGGCCGGAGCGGACGGATAATCTTGCTCCGTTTCGAAGTTGATCATGCCCGGTGGCGGCGGCGGAGGTTCCACCGGCGGCGGCTCTTCATCGGGCGGTGTCACCGCGTCGGAGGTCGGTGTCAGGATCGCGGCGAGGCCGTTGCGGATGGCAAGCGTGCGGCGGATCACCGAGTCGCGGTTCACCACCGAGGTGTGGACCGACACCTTGGTCACGGTGGGCGCCGCGGGGTCGTCGCGGAACTGCTCGAGGCGGAAATTCTGACCGGCGGGGAGGAAATCGAGGGCGATCTCGAACTGGCGGGCCGTGTTGCCATTGAGCGCGCCGAGGAACCAGTCCGTGCCCTTGCGGCGGGCGATGGTCGCGTGGGTGCCGGGGTAGCCGTCGAGCACCCGGCTCTCATCCCAAGTCGTCGGCAGGCGGTCGAAAAACGTCAACTCCGGCACTTCCTCCAGCACCGACGCCGCGCTGCCGGCCCCGCCAACGCCGGGCGAGCCGGCCGGGCGGTCATACCAGTAAAGGAATTGCCAGGGGCTGAAGATGCACACCGACTTCGCGAGCTGCGAGGCGTGCGAACCCATGGTGGTGACACGCGGCGCGAAGTAGCAGTTCGTCTGGTCGCCCGCTCCGGCAAGGCCGCGGGTGAAGACGGTGTTCAGCACGGCGGCGTTGGTCGGCGATTCCTCGTCGCCACGGATGCCTTCCTGGGTCATCAGGTTCGGCCAGGTGCGCGAGATGCCGGTCGGCCGGTACTCGTCGTGGATGTTCACCATGAGTTGGTGATCCGCACATTTTCCGACCGCCTCGTGCAGCCAGCGGGTCGCGGCTTGCGAGCCGACGTTGACGAAGCCGAACTTGATCCCCGCGACGCCCCACGACCGGTAGAGCGGCAGGATCTCATCGAGCTGCTGGGTCAGGGCGATCTGGTTGACGTAGAGGATGACATCGACGCCCTTGGTCTTGCCGTAGGCGATGACCGCCGGCAAATCGAGCGGGCCGGGCGAGCGCGCGGGATCGACGGTCACGGTGGTCGCGTCGGACGAGGCGCTGTATTCCGAACCGTACCAACCGGCGTCGAACATGATGTACTGCAAGCCGTGCGCCGCGGCGAAGTCGATGCAGGCGAGCGAGCCCTGGGTCGTGAGGGTGACCTCGCGCAGGATCTTTCCGGGCCGGATCCACGAAGTGTCGGCGACGCGCGACGGCTCGCTCAGGTTGAGCATGAAATGATTATCTTCTAACAGACCGCCGGGCGTCGGGGCGACGCGGACGAAACGCCAGGCGCTGGTGAACGAATCGGTGAACGGAATGCCTCCCGCCAGGCTGGCCACCAGCGTCGAGGTGCCGCTGCGGGTGAATTTCATCCGCGAGCCGTCGAGCAGCGCCGCCTCGCCGAGCGCCGCGAAGAGGTCGGTCGCGAGTTCCGCCAGCACCGGACGTTCGACGGTCGAAGACACGCTGGAGAGCGCTTGCTTGGAGATCGCCCCCTGGGCCGTGGTCGAGGTCCAGACCTGGGTCGCCGCGGGCAGGGGGAAGCTGGTCTTGTCCGAAGTCACCGTGCCGCTGCCGGTGAGAAGGTAGCGCAGTGCCATGCCTTCGTCGTAGGCCCGCAGTTCGAGCTTCACGCCGAAGGAGCCGTGGCCGGAGTGCGAAAGCGTCAGGACTTCCCCGCGGTAGCGGTCCGCCACGATCGAGCGTTCGCCGAAGGGATCGGTCCAGCTTTGATCGACGTCCGCCGCGGCGACATGATTGATGCTGCCCTGGTCGCCGACCACGCCGGTGCCGCCGATCTCGACGCCGAGCGCGCCGCGGGTCACCACCGGCCGGTTGTTGAAGGTCACGCTGTGGAACAGCGCCTCGGTGGCATCGTCGCGCTCCAAGGTCAGGACCAGCGCGCCGTCGGGGCTGGCGAGGGTGCGCTCGACCACGATGGCGGCGGACGCCGGCACGCAAACGACGGCCCCGAACAGGGCGGCCAACTGAAGCTGGAAATCGGTGGACATGAAGAGGCGGAGTTTCATCGGGATGGCGCGCCGGGTCGCTGGACGCATCGAGCCCGGGCCTCACGGGCCGGCGGGCTCGACCTTGAGGCGGAGGAATTGGCGCGGCGTCGCGGCGGCGGCGGGCGAAGGGAAGAGCTGGGGCACCTCGCCTCCGGCCGTTGGCGGCGCGGCGGCCGCGTTGATCGGATCGTGATCGGACCAGGTGACCAGATCGCCGGAAGTCTGAAGGACGTAGTAGATGCTTTCGATGCCGTGGGGGCGGCGGAACGCGAGGGCGGGAAAGCTTTGCCCGCCGCTGGTCCACCATTCCAGGCGTGGCAGGCGATCGCGGTCGCCGGCGTGGGAATCGCTGCCGCCGAGGGCGAATTCTAACAGGGCCGGGATCCCGTCGCCATCGAGGTCCGCCGCGGGGTCGCCGCTGAAGACCGGCGCATCGGTGTTGCCGGGATTGCCGCCGGGGGTGGTGCTGACACGCCAGTTGGCGGCGATCCCGTGATCGGGCGCGGACAGCGGGTCGGCCAGAACCAGCGACGGGCCGCCGCCGTCGACCGCGGGAGGCCAGGGCGGGAGGTCGTCGTAGATGAAATCGACGATGCCGTCGCCCGCGCCGTAGGAGAGCTTGAGGCGTTCGCCGCCGTTGGCGAGGTTGTCGGGAGTCTCCCCGGCGATCGGGCGGCCCGTGCCGTGTGCGGCTTCGAAGGCGGCGCGGTTTTTCACGACCAGCACGCGGCCGCCGGGAGCCAGCGTGGTGACATCGGATCCGGCGAAGTCGAAGTCGATGCCCTTGGTGAAGCGCAGCGGGGTGAGGTCGACTTCATTTCGGCTGATGTTGAGCAGCTCGACGTATTCCAGGTTCTCGTTGCCGCCCGCCGGGTGATACATGAACTCGCTGACGACCACGGACGATTGATAAAAGCCGAGGTCGGCGGAGGTGGCGACGAAGGCCAGCGGGGTCGACCAATGGCTCCAGCGGCCGGCGGTGTCGCGGTGGCGGACGCGGGCGCGGTAGCTGTGGCCGGCCCGCAGGTTGAAGAGCGGGACCGCGGCCTGGAGCTGGGTCGGCGGGAGCTCCCCGGAATCCCATGCGGCGGTGATTTCATAGACCGGCAAGGCGGCAGGATCGTGGCCCGGCGAGGACGGGTCGGTGACCTCGCCCAGCCGCCATTGGATGGCCGCGAAAGCAGCGGCCGCATTGGCCTGGTAGGGGCTGGATTCGAGGACCACGCCGTTGACCGGATAGCCCGGGCTGCCGGCGTAGCTGATGACCGGGGTGGCCGGGATCGCCGGGTCGTTGGCTAGCCGGTCGAGGTAGGCCGCGCGCCCGCCGGCCAGCGTGCCGCCGTTGACCGTGTCGGCGACGAAGGCGAAGGACTTGAGCCCGGGCGGCAGGGTTTCGATCGCGGGCATACCGGACTCGTAGCCAGCGGCAGCAGGCGCGCTGAGCCAGCGGTCGCGGTCGGCGAGCGAGAAGGCGGCGATGCCGGCCACCGTGCGGTCGATCATGTCGTGGACGGTTTCCGGCTGCCATAGGAGGTCGCGGCATTCGCGCAGGACGTTGCGGTATTCCGCGGTGAAGGCGGACTTTTCGGTGGTGCCGTTGGCGCCGAAGATCGCCTGCTTCGCGAAGTCGACGCCGATGCCCACGGTGAGGCCGTCGTGGTAGCCGACATACCAGGTGGCGTCGTGGTCGTGCGGGATGTGCCGCAGCAGCCCGAGCGGGGCGCCGGGTGCGGGCTGGAAGTACCAGCCGCGGTTCTTCCAGTGGCCCGAGGTGACGCCGAAGTCGTAGTGGCGGATCGCCTCGCAGATCGCGTGGTAGCGGTACCACTGGTTCCAGTCCACGTGCGAGCGTAGCCAGGCCTCGTCGCGCTCGGGGCGGAGCTGGGTGTGGATGGTGGTGAAGTCCGAGAAGTCGGACACCGCCTCGCGGGCCTGGTACTGCTGGAGGTCGGCGGGGTTGGTGACGCCGTCCTTCCACTTGTAAACGTTGCCCTTCGCCAGGCCGCGGTTTTCCAGGAAGGCCCCGGCGAAGTCCTCGTAGAACAGGGCCAGCCCGTGGAAATCGCCCAGGTGCTGGCCGTTGGTGCCGGCGGGTGCCTCGTCGGGTCCGTCGATCACGCGGAAGTGGGCGTGCCAGTAGGCCGGCACCTCGACGCCGAAGAGTTTCCAGAGGCGGGAGTTGATGACCTCGCGCAGGCCGTACTCGGTGGAGCCGCCGAAGCGGGACATCTTCGCGGTGTTGAGCTTGCGCCACTTGGCGGGAAGCTTCGCGCCGTTTTCATCGAGCGCCTGATAGTAGTGGCCGTCGTTGAAGCGGAAGCGCATCGAGCGTTTGCCGTTGCCCGAGTAGCGGTCGTTGGACTGGCGCAGGCGGTAGCGGATGTGGTCGTAAACGATGCCGTCCGAGACGAAGGCGGCTTCCCAGTTGAAGGCGGAGCGGGCCTCGGTGTTGGACTTGGGAATCTGCCACGAGGAATTGCCGAGCGACGAGTAGGCGTAGCAGTGGAGCAGGTCGGCATTGCGGGTGATCAGCGTGTGGACCGGTAGCGCGGTCAGCAACGAAGCGGGATAGACATGCCCCGCGCCTGCCGGGTGGACCGAGCGGGTCGCGGCGCTCCAGTCCGGCACGCCGTTGTAAACGAAGCAGGCGAAGTTGAGCGACGGATCGTCGGCGTAGGGCACCCGCACCGCGGAGCCTAACAGGTCGGTGGCGCGCACCCGGTAGCGGACCAGCGCGCGGTTGAGCTGGCCGGGGATGGTCGCGGTGAAAATGTCGTCGCCCGCCAGCAGGTCGCCGCCGCTGCCGTTGTCGCGCATCACGAGTTCGCTCCAGCTCGCGGGATCCTCGAAGGCGGGGTTGGCGGCAAGCGGGGCGTTCGGCGTGGCGAGCAGGGTGGCGTGGGAATGCGGCAGGAAGGCAGGCAGATAGTCGCCGGGCGCCACGACCTGATAGAACAACTTCATCTGCGCGACGCCGTGCGGATCGGTGGCCTTGGCGGAGACGACGATCGGCTGGCTGGCGGCGGGCACTTGCGGGAGGTGGGTGACCTGGCGGACCTGCGGCGGCGCGTTGCCGGCATGCACCGCATTCTGAGCGCCCGGCGTGGGAAGGGCGGCGCGCCAACTGCCGCCGAGGTCGTTGTCGAGGTCCGGATGGATCAACTGCATCGATGGTCCACCGCCCGCCGCGGAGACCGGCCAGGGGAACTCGTCGCGGTAGCTGACGAGGTCGACCGCGGTGCCCGCGGCATCCAGCAGGTGAAGCGTTTCCCCTTCGTTGGACAGCGCGCCGGCCATCTGGAACATCAGCGGCGTTTCGGGCGGCGTCTGCAGCGAGGTGTGGGCGACGGTGATCGCGTCGAGGTGGCCGGCACCGATGCGGGTGACCAGGCCGTTCCAAGCGGCCGGGTTGGAGTTGCCGCCGTTGGCGCTCATCCGCGACAGCCCGAGGTTGATGTTCTGCAAGTTGGCCACCGGCTTGAGGGTGTCGGCGACCGGGTTGTTCGACGTGTCGCCGAGCTGCCGGACAAACAGGCTGCCCGCGCCATCGCCACCGTTCGCGGAGGGATCGACCCGCAATTCCATGTACCAGACACGGCCGCTGGCGTTGAAGGCGAGGTTCGCGCTGCTGGTCTGGGTGCCTTGCGCGGCCTGGCGGATGAACCAAGTGTTGTTGGTGAAGCCGAACTCGAAGCCGTATTCGCCCGTTGCATCGGCGGTGGAGATGAGCTGGTTGCCATTGGCATCACAGCCCGGCCCCAGCGACGCGGTGGCGTTGTTCTTGATCCGGCCTGTTAGAGAAAAGCGCAGCGAGGTCGCGCCGGCCGGAAGGGCGTAGGAAAACGCGGCGTCGTTGCAGCGGGTGGCATCGGCGGCGGTGGCGGACGAATAGCCGCGGTTGCCGCTGATGCCGGGCAGTTCCAGGTCGTTGCGGACGGTCAACTCGCTGCCGCCGCCCGGCAGGATCCACTGGTCCTGGCCGGCCAGCGGGGTGCCCGGCGTGGGCGAGCCGGTGGCGGTGGCGTAGTCGTAAACGGCGGCGGTTTCCTGGCTGACCGGCGGATACCATGCGGTGGCCAGCGCGCCGAGGTCCTGGCACACCAGCAGGTATTTTCCGGCCCCCAGCACCGTCCCGGCGGGAAAGAGGCAGTCCACCCCGCCGCTCACGCGCCAGCCGCCGAGGTCCACCGGGCCCGGGCCGGAGTTGAGCAGCTCGATGAACTCGAGCTTCGCGGTCTTCGGCTCCGGGGCGTAGTGGACTTCGTTGATGACCACTTGCGCCCCGGCCGGGGACGCGCAGGTCGCCAGCAAGGTGAGCCCGGCGGCGCGGGCGATGGAGGCACGCGGGATCACGGGGTCACCACCACTTTCAAGCGGGCGAACTTGGCGGCGGTGTTCTTCGGCACGGTCAGGGTCACCGTGTCGGTGCCGGGATCCGCGGCGGGAGAGGCCGGGTTTTCGACGATGGTCACGCTGCCCGCGCTGACGGCACCCACGGCGTGGGGTCCGCCGTCGCTGTTCCAGTTGACGAGGTCGTTGCTGGTCTCGATCCACACCGCGGTGTCCGGGGTTTCCGAAGCATCGCTGCGGGTGAAGCTGAACTTGAACTCGGTGGCGGTGACCAGCGGCGCGATGCCGGTGGTGGTGGCGGCCTTGGGATCGGTGCCGAGCACGTATTCCACGCCGTTGTCTACGCCGTCATTCTCGTCGTCCAGATCGGCCGCACCGACCGCGTTGGCGCTTGCCCAGCTGCCGTAGCCGGAAGGCGTGCCGAAGGTCAGGGTGATCGCGTTGAGCGGCCCCGCGGTGTCGTCGTATTTGATCTTGTAGGTATTGATGCCGACGACGACATCGCTGTTGTTGGCGAGTCCGGCGAAGGTCCCGCTGATCGCGCCGGTGGCGGTGGCGAGGACCACCTTGACGGGGTCCGCGAGGGTGGTCGTGCCCAGATCGCTGAGATCGAGCGCGGCGATTCCGGCCCCGAGCGTCAGGGTGCCGGTGACGGCCAGCTTGTCGGCGGCCGGCGTGCCGGCGCTGTTGACCTGCGCGACGTAGCTGGTGCCGGTGGCGAACGAGACATTGCCGATGGCGGTGAGCGTCGCGGTGCTGGTCGCGGTGCCGGGGGAAACCTTGCCGGTGCCGGTGGCGGCGATCGCACCCACCGTGCCGGAGCCGGCCAGGATGCCACCGGTGGGCAGGGCCAGGCTGGTGATCGAGCCGTTCACCTCGAGCGTGCCGCCGTTGATGTTGGTGCTGCCGGCGTAGGTGTTGGCGGCCGTCAGGGTCAGCGTGCCGGCGCCGGTCTTGGTCAGCCCGAGCACGCCCGCGGTGGCGGTGAAAAGGCCATCGAAGGTGCTGCTCGCATCGCCGCTGCCGACCACCAGCGTCTTGAGGCCGGTGACGGTCCGCTGGACGGTGCCGCTGCCGGTAAGGCCCGCGATGGTCTCGTTGGTGGTGCCCGCGCCGGCCAGGCGGAGGATGCTGCCTGCCGCTAGATCGACGTCCGCGGTGTCGGGGATGAATTCGGAACCGGTCGTCAGGCCCGCCTGCAAGACGGTGCCCGCGCCGGTGACCGCGATGTCGCCGGTAAAACTGTTGCCGGTGGACTGGAGCGACACCACTTGCCCGCCGGCGATGGTCAGCGTCCCGACGTTGCCGGTGATGGCACCGGTGAAGCTCAGCAGGTCGCCCGCGATGTCGTTGCGGAGGGTGGTGGGACGATCGAGGGTCACCGAGCCGCCGAAGGTCGCCGGATTGGTGGTGCCCGTCCCGGTGTTGCTGGCGGCCAGCGTGGCGGTGCCGGTGCCGTCGGTGGTGACGAAGATGTTGTTGTTGATGTCGACCCGGTCGTTCAGGACGAGGGTGATGACATCGCTGCCCGTGGCGGCATCGCCGAGGAACACGCGGCCGGACCCGAAGCCGGCGGCGGCCGAAGCTGCCAGGCTCCCTTTGCTGAGGAAGAAATCGCCGGTGAAGCTGCTGGCGAGACCGAGCGTGACGGTGTTGGTCCCCTTCTTGATCACCTCGCCGTTGCCGCCCAGCACGTTGGCCAGGGTCAGGTCCTCGGGATAGTCGAGCACCAGCCGGGCGCTGATGTCACCGGTGAAAATCGGCCCGCCGATCCGGCCGAGACCGGGCGTGGTGCCGTCGCCGAGCTGCAGCGTGCCGAGCAGGATGGTGGTGCCGCCGCTGTGGTCGTAGGGCGTCGGGTTGGCGAGGATCAGGGTGCCGTCATTGTCCTTCACCAGCGCGGTTTCGCCGCTGAGCTTGCCGGGGCCGGCGAAGGTGTACGGCTTGCTGGCGGGGTTATCGACCAACACGTTGAGCGGGGTCAGGGTGGTGGTCAGGTTGATCGCCGAGGTGCCGGTGGCGCTGCCGTTGAAAGTCACCTGGTCGGTGTTGACCGGGCCTTGGGCATAGCGGGTGTCGGTGCCGGCGACCGAGGTCTTCCAGTTGAAAGTCCCGGCGCTGCCGTCCGCGTCGGGATTGATGTCCCAGTTGCCGTTCACATCGCCTTCCCAGACCGCCGATTCCGCGGAGGTGATGTTGAGTTCGACCAGGCTCTGGGCGGCGTTGTCCACCAGGTCGCCCGCAATCCGATAGGGCAACTGGCGGGTCAGCCCGGCGAAGCCGGCGCCGTTAAGCGTGGTGTATTTGACCAGCGGGATCGTGCCGGTGGTGAAGTTGAAACCGCGGAGCTGGAACAGCGTGCTGGCCCCGGTTCCCGGCGTGAAGGTGGCGGCGTTGACGATTTCAAAAGGCGTGTTGCCGAAGGAGCCGGTGTCGAGCCGGAGGGTCGAGCCGGCCGCGCTGCCGGTGACCAGGCTGTCGACGGCGGCGGTGGCCCCGCTGGCATGCAGCTTGACCCCGAAGGTTGCGGAATCGGCCACCGTCACCGGGGAATCCGCGACCGACGGGGAGAAATCGCCGAAGCGGGTGGTGACCAGCAGCTGGCCGGCGCTGACGGTGGTGGGACCGGTGTGGGAGCAAACGCCGGTGAGGGTCTGGATGCCGCTGCCGGTCTTGGTCAGGCCGAGTTGACCGGTGGCGGCTCCGCCCGCGTTGTTGCGGAGGGTGCCGCCGAAGGTGGCGCTGCTGTCGGCGTCGCCGACGGTCAGGACGCCGGTGCTGGCGTTGAGGTTGTTCTGCACCGTGCCGGTGGCGCCGGAGAGACCGTTGACGGTCTCGGCCTTGCCGTTCATGTCGAGGATCCCGCCGTTCATCAGGAGGTCGCTCTTGCCCGCGCCGTTGGCGATGTGGGTATCGCTGGTGGTGTTGAGTTTCAGGGTGCCGCCGGAAAGCTTCCAGGCCCCGCCGCTTTCGGCGGTGGTCTGCACGGTGGCAATGCTGGTGGCCGCGGGGCCGGCATTTTCAAAGGTGCCGGTGAATCCCGCCATGCTGCCGGAAAAGCGGACCTCGGAAATCGCGGTGCCGACGACGTTGGAGTAGCGGGTGAACGGCGCGGAACCGGTGATGGCTCCCGTCAGGTCGAGGACCTGCAAACCGCTGGTCGCGGCATTGCTGGCCAGCCCGCTGGCCGTGGCGACCTCGATGTTGCGGGCGAAGGTGCTGGAGATGGCAGCCCCGTTGCTGAAGAAGAGCGCGCCACCCTTGAGCACGAGTTTGTTCGCAGCGTTTCCGAACTGCGATCCGGTCGAGAGGTTTCCGCCGGTCATGATGACGTCGCCGACGAAGTCGCAGCTCGGATTGGTCAGGGCGAAGCGCCCGGTGCTGCCCGGGGTGGTGATGTTGGATCCGTGCTTGATGACCATTCCACCGCTCGGGGTGCCGGTGACCTTGGCGGGGAAATTGTTGTTGAGGGCACCCGAGGCGTCGATCGCCGGGTTGGTGTCGCTGTAGGTGCCGCTGAACGTGATCGCATTGGTGGTGTCCGCGGCGACGCCGATGTCGTGGCGGAAATTGCCGGTGCTGCCGGTGATGATCTTGATCTGGGCGACGTTGACACTCGAGCCGAGGGCGGTCACGCGGATCGTGCTGACGGGCGTCCCCCCGAAGATGGCGGTGTCCCCGTTGTTCCATGACACGTGGGCAAGCCCAGCGCCCTGGTCCCAGTTGGCGATGGAGGTGCTCCAGGTGCCGGCGAGGAAGGACGAGGCGCCATCCCCGTTGGTCACGATGTTGGTGGTGCCGCCGTCCCAATAGAGATCGGCGGCAGTGGCGGTTCCCACCATGACGGTGGCGAGCGAAAGGAGATGGCGGCGGAGGTTTTTCATGCGCGTGGATCGGGAGTGATTCCGCCCCCGGTGGAAGGAGGGCTGGCGGGCATAAGCCGCGGTGCGGGCGTTCTCGCGGAAAAACGTGGGAAATTTTCCCGTGGCTCCGGTCGGCTGCGGCAACGGTCCCGTCGGGGGTCCCCGCCGACCGCGCGAAAATCTTCGCGAAAATCCGGGCCGTCCGGCTTAATCCCGTCGCACGGCCCGCAAGGCCGGCCGCCGCCCCGAGCATGAATCCCGGACCGCCAGAGCCCAACCGCGACTTCCTCGCGCTGATGATGCCGAACCAGCGGTCGATCCGGAATTTCATCTATAGCATCCACCCGGAGGCCGGCGATCTGGACGACCTGATGCAGGACACCGCGATCAGCCTGTGGGAGAAATTCGACACCTTCGACCACTCCCGGGAATTCCTCCCGTGGGCGATGCGGCTCGCCTACTTCGAGGTGCTGCGCTTCCGCAAGAAACGCAGCCGCGACCGCCTGGTGTTCTCGGACCAACTGGTCGACGTCCTCGCCGGCGAAGCCCCGGACGCCGTGCCCGCGGAACCCGTCCGGCAAGCGCTCGAGTCCTGCCTCTGCCAGCTCGACGGCCGCGCCCGCGACGTGATCGAGGCCCGTTACGGCCACGGGACCTCGATCACCGACCTCGCCACCGCCCGCAACGAATCCGTCCACCGGCTCTACCGGATCCTCGAGAAAGTCCGCGGCCTCCTGATCGCCTGCGTCCGCCGCCAGCTCGCCGCCGAAGGCCACCGCTTCCCCCGCTGAACCATGTCCGGAGAATCCCCATCGCCCCGTCTGGTCCATCTCCTGTCCCGGCTCTCCGACGGGCTGCTCGACGCCGCCGGCGCGGCGGAACTCGACCAGCTCCTGATGCTCGATCCGGCGGCGCGGGAATATTACCGCAGCCATGCCGCGATCCATCTGGCGCTCGCGGATCTCGCGTCGGACGGCAAGGCCATCCCCTTCCCCCGGCGCCCGCGGGTGCCGAAATGGCCCGCTTTCGCCGCCGCCGCCGCGCTCGTCCTGTCCGGCGGTGCTGCCTGGTGGAGCCTGCGGGACCGGCACGATGACCCCGCGCCGCTCGCCGGGTCGGAAGAGCCCGGCGACCTGGTGCTGGCGGTCATCTCCGCGACCACCGACCTGCGCTGGAATCGCTCCGGTCCGGCCGCTCCGGGCCAGCCGCTCGGCCCCGGCATCGTGCGGATCTATCAGGGGACGGTCTCGTTCTCGCTGGTCGGCGGACAAAGCGTCCATGTCCAAGGTCCCGCGGATTTCGAACTGCTGGAGAACGGCGAGTTCGTCCTTCAGCGCGGCCCGGCCGCCTTCCGCAGCATCGGCAGCAAGGGGCCCTTCGTCGTCCACCTGCCGAAAGGCGCCCTGGTCGACATGGGCTCGGAATTCTCCGTCGAAGCGGCTGGCGATGGCACTGCGGAGGTCCGGGTCTTCGAGAACGAACTCACCGCTTCCACCGTCGGCAGCTCCGGCCGGACCTTGGAAGAACTGCAGCTCCAAGCCGGCGCTTCCATCCTCGTCAATGCCCGCCTGTCGCCTGCGAACCGTCCCGCATCCGCCTTCCTGCGGGTTCCGCCGGCCCCGCTGATGGTCCCGCCCGGCGGCGAACAGGCCTACGCCGCCGCCGTGCTCGCTTCGGATCCCGCCGTTTACTGGCGCTTCGAGACCGCCGGCAAGGACCTCCAGGTCCCCGATGAAACCGGCCGCCATCCGCTGCAATTGATGGGACGCGCCCGGCTCTCCGGCCACGATCGCCAGCGCTACCTGGTCGTGAACGAAAGCGACGCCGCCGGCTTCGCCACGCCGCCCGATGGCATCCCCGGCCTCGACACCGCCCGCGGCATCACCGTGGAATGCCTGCTTTTCTCATCGGCTGAGAACCACGGCACGGTCATCGCCCTCGAACGGGCGGAGCCCGGACCCCTCCCGCCCGACAGCCCCCCATCCGTCCGGCATGCGCCCCAGACTTTCCTCCTCGAGCGGATGGCCAGGCGCGGCGAACACCTCGGCCACCTCCATCCCGACTTCGCGCTGCGCGCCATGTTCCGCGCCCCCGCCGGCTACATCGGCGGCACCAATCTCTATTCCCGCGAATCCCACCTGCTCCACCGCTGGATCCACGTCGCCGCGGTCCACGACGGCACGGCCATCCGTCTCTATCTCGACGGCCAGTTCTCGGACTCCACCACGAGTTCGCTCCCCTTCCACAACGCCCTCCTGCGCCCGATCATCGGCCGCCTTCAGCCGACATCGACGAACCAGACCCGCCAGTGGATCGGCGGCATCGACGAGGTCGCGATCTACGGCCGCGCGCTTTCCGAATCGGAAATCCGCGGCCACGCGGCGGCGCTGAAGCCTTGAAGGACGCGTGCCTTCCCGCCGGACCCGCGGGAGCCGTATGCCCCCATTCCGATTTGGAACCCGCGTCCCGTTGAGGCGGTCCGGAGCTGCCGTTAGGTTTCAGGCACGATCCCGTCACGCGGCGGGATTTCTCGAAACCAACAACCCGAACCCCGTCCCCTCAAACCATGAAAACGAACTCCCTCCGCACGGCCCTCGCCGCCACCGCCTTCGCCGCCTTCGCCGCCACGTCGCTGGCACCCGCCACCGCGGCCGAACTGCTTGCCGGCATCGGTTTTAGCGGCGGCAACAACGTCCTCGTCACTTTCCCCAGCGACGATCCGATGGCAGTCTCCAAGGTGAAGATCAAGGGCCTCCAGAAGAAGGAGACCATCCTCGGCATCGATGTCCGCCCTCTCAATGGCCAGATCTACGCCTTGGGCAGCACCAGCCGGCTCTACGTGATCAACCGCGACACCGGCGTGGCCACCGCGGTTTCGCCCACCCCGCTCAGTCCGGCGGTCGCCGGCACCAGCATCGCCTTCGACTTCAATCCGACCGTCGACCGCATCCGCATCATGACCGATGCCGGTCAGAATCTCCGCGCCCATCCGGATACCGGCGCGATCGTGGCCGTCGATGCCAGCCTGGCTTATGCCGGCGGCGATCCGAGCTTCGCCGACGTCCCCGAGGTGAGCGCCTGCGCCTACACCAACAACGACAACGACCCGGTGACCGGGACCACCTTGTTCGACATCGACACCGCGAACGACATCATCGTCCGCCAGGACCCGCCGAACAACGGCACCCTGAATACCGTCGGCACCCTGGGCGTGGATGTGACCAGCGTCGCCGGCTTCGACATCGCCGGCAGCAACGGCATCGCCTATGCCGGACTCGTGGTGAAGAACGGCAGCAAGAAGAACCTGCGCGCTACCTTGTTCACCCTCAACCTGACGACCGGTACCGTGACCGAAATCGGCAAGATCGGCGGACCCTGGCCGCTGACCTCGCTCACCGCGCTCGGCCAGCTTGCCGAGTGAGGGTGAGCCGGGCGATATCCGCTTCCTTGTTTGTGTGTGCGATCCAAGCCGGAGCCTTCCGTGGCTCCGGCTTTTTCGGGTCAAGGTGCCGCGGCCGGCTTTTCTAACAGCGGCGTCAGCAGCTCCTTCCAGATCGCGTAACCGGCGTCGCTCATGTGGAGGCCGTCCTTGATGAAAAGCCCGGGCTCCGGCTTTCCGGCATCCTCGAGGAAACGGTCCCACGATCCCGCGACGTAGGTGATCCGCTGGTCCGCTTCCGCCGCCTTCTTGAAGCGCAAATTCATCGCCGCCTCCACCTCGCGGATTGAGACGCGGGCGGGGCTCGGGCGGATCGCCATCACGATCAACCGCGCTTCCGGCACCTTGGCGAACAGCCGCGTCCGGAATTCCGTGAAATCCTCTTCCACCTGCTCGGGCGACTTTTTGTCCCATAGGTCGTTGCCGCCGCAGTAGAAGACGACTGTCGATGGCTCGTAACGCAACACGCAGCGGTCGAGATAATGGTTCACCTCCGAGATGTGGCTGCCTCCAAAACCGCGGTTGAGCGCCTTCAAGTCCGGGAAGACTTTCGCCAGTTTCAGCATGCGGATGCTTGAGCTGCCGGTGAAAACGATACCGCCTTTCTCCGGCGGGGACTTCGCGTCGGCGGCATCAAAGGCTTTGATCTCGTTCGCAAATCGCGCGGGATTCGGATCCGGCGCGGCCATAGCGACCGAAAGCAGGGCGGGCATCAGCAGGGTAAGAAAAAACCGCATCTGAAGCATACGGTGGCCGGTGCCGGAATCGATCTAAAGACCGGGCCGACCACGGCGATCGGCATTCATAAGTTCCTGCAGCACCTTGTCCGCCGGGATTCGGGCTCACTGGCGAGGACCGGGCTTGTGGACCCTTCAAAACGAGCCGCCCCGAGCGGCTTGATCTTTCGGTTTGAAGCTGCCGCATTCGGGAGTTAAGGGAATCCACCCCCGAATGCCGCTCCCCCCGTCCATTCTCCATGCTGCACGCACGGCGCTCATCACCCTGTGGCTGATCGCCGTGACCCGTGCCGCCCCCACCGGCACCAATCTCGGCTTTGAAAGCGGCCTGACCGGCTGGACTTCTTCGAACGTGACGGTCGTTTCCACCAAGGTCTATGCCGGCACCAAAAGCCTGGCACTGAAGAACGGATTCATCCAACAAACCTTCACAGGCCTCGCAGCAGGACAACTCCACACCGTCAAGATCGCCTACCGCGACGACACCTCGCAAGACTGGATCCTTTCCGACGCGCGGATCCGGATCGATGGCGCGGTGATCGGTGAAATCCACAACGGCCAAACCAACGAGTATCTCAACGCCGGCGGCTTCGAGTTCACCGCGACCGGCAGCAGTGCCACCTTGCGCATCGAGTCGCTCGACCCCGGTCCGGAGGGACTCCTCGTCGACGACATCCGCATCGTGAACGGCGGCCTGCAGCCGCCGCCGGAACACGCGTGGAGCAGCTTGGCCGCCATCAACGACACCCGCGGCGGCCGGCGTTTGGTCAATGGCAGCTTCGAGGATGTCACCAGCAACCCCACCACCGATCCCGACAACAGCGGCCCCGCCGGCAATCCCCATCTCGCCGGCTTCGCCCTGCCCGGCTGGCGGGTGACCCGCGAGAATGTCGACCTCATCGAGGGGTCCACCGCGAAACCGCCGCACGGCAGCAAGGTGGTGGACCTCAACGGCCACGGCCCCGGCGGCATCGCGCAAACGATCACCGGCCTCCAGCCCGGTGCGGTTTACACCCTGTCTTTCCGCTACGCCCGCCACACCTCTTGGGGCACCGCCGACATGACCGGCGAGGCCTTCGCCAACCGCCGCCGGGTCGCCTCGCTGGTCCGCACCATTGCCCAGACCTGGAATCAAAGCTACGATCTGAAGGAAATCCCGGTGCTCGCGGCAGCAGACGGAAAGCTGACCATCGAACTGCGCTCCACCATCACCGACCAAGGCGGCAACATCGTCTACGATGACGTCCGCTTGAAGTCCGGCGGCGACGGCCTCCTGGCCTGGTCCACCTTCCATGGCGTGACCTCCGGCTTGGAAGCGGACGATGATCGCGACACCCTCGCCAACGGCCTCGAGTTCGTCTTCGGCAGCGACCCGAAATCTCCTACGATGCCTCCCGTACTTCAAGCTGGCACCTTGCGGGTCCCCATCTCCGGACTGGCGAGATCGCAGGGCTACGACCACAAGCTGCGGACCAGCCGCAACCTCGCCGCATGGCAAGACGCCGGCACGCCGGGCAGCGGGATGACCCTGCTTTCGGACACCTCCGCACCGGGCACCCACGGCGAACGCTTGTTCCGCCCCGCCGCGGGCGAGCCGCGTCTCTTCTGGCGTCATCTGCTGATCGCGCCCTAAATTTCGGATTTCTTGATTTTCAACCTCCCTGCTTGCTTCGGAGCTTTTCCCGTGGGATGCAAGGACACGCGGTTTCCACCACCCGCGTTTCAACTCCCCATCTCATGAAAATCAACTCCATCTTCAAAGCCATCGCCGGCTCCATCTTCCTCGCGTCCTCCTTCCCGGCCTTCGCCGGTGGCCAGCCCTCCGACCAACTCGCCGGCATCTCCGCCAACGGCAAGCTTGTCCTCTTCCGCAGCGACGATCCCGAAGCCGCCACGACGGTGAAAATCCGCGGCCTTCAGAAAAAAGAGAAGCTCCTCGCCATCGACGTCCGCCCGCTCAACGGCCAGCTCTACGGCCTCGGCAGCACCAGCCGCATCTACACGATCAACCGCACGACCGGCCAGGCCACCGCCGTCGCCGGGCCCATTGATCCGCTGCTCGCCGGCGAGTCGTTCGCATTCGATTTCAATCCGGTGGTCGACCGCATCCGCATCGTCAGCGATAGCGGTCAGAATCTCCGCGTGAACCCGGACACGGGCGCGATCGCCGCGGTCGATGCCGGGCTCGCCTACGCCGGCGACGACCCGAATTTCGCCACCATTCCGGGAGTGGTCGCCTGCGCCTACAACAACAACGACAACATCCCGGAAACCTTGACCGTCCTCTTCAACATCGACGCCACCCGCGACATCCTCGTCCGCCAGGATCCGCCGAATGCCGGCACGCTGAACACCATTGGCGCGCTCGGTGTGGACATCACCGACGTCGCGGGCTTCGACATCTCCGGCAACACCGGCATCGCCTACGCCGGCCTGGTGGTGAAGGACGGCAGCAAGAAGCGCCTGCGCACGACCTTGTTCACCGTCAACCTCGCCAGCGGCGCCACCACCTCGCTCGGTCGCATCGGCGGTCCCTGGCCGCTCACCTCGCTGACCGTGCTGCCTCCGGTCCTTATCAACTGAGCCGGCTGGCCACGATGGATGGCGGGAAATACGCCCCCGAGATCACGCCGAGCGGCGAAAAGGTCGTCGCCAGCGTGATCTTCGCGGGGTGGCTCGTCCTTGCCTGGCACCACGACGGCTTCCACCTCGCCGCCCGGGCTTTTCAAACGCTGTTCATCCCGCTTGCCATGATCTGGATACCGGAACAGTTGGCCCGCTGGGTCACGCTGAGAACGGATGAAGACCTGACGCCACCGACCCCCGTGGCGACCGCGGGTGTCCGCCTGGTGGGCTGGTTCGTCATCCTCGCCGTGCCCGCCTGGTGGGTGTTCATGCTCCCGGCCCCGGGCGATTGACTTTCCCCGGCCACCCGCCGTTGATCGCCGCGCGTGTTTTTCCGGATCCTGCTCGATGTCTGCGTGCCGATCTTCGGCATCGTCGGCGCGGGCTGGCTGATGGACCGGAAGTTCAAGCTGCACCTGGAAACCCTGGTGAAGCTGAACATCTATCTGATGGTCCCGGCCTTCATCTTCACGCGGATGGTCAGCGCGGAACTCGGCGGAGCGGAAGCGCTGCGGATCGCCGGCTTCACGCTTGGAACCATCGCGCTGATGTTCATCGGCAGCCTGCTGGCCGGACGGATCTTCCGGATGCCGCGGCGGGAAAGGCAGGCACTTTCGCTGGCCGCCATGTTCTACAACTGCGGCAACTACGGCCTGCCGCTCGTCACCCTCGCCTTCGGCAGCCAGGCCGCGGCGGTGCAGATCTTCGTCCTCGCGACGATGAATATCTCGACCTACACCGTCGGGCTTTTCCTCGCCCAGTCGCATGGCGAGACCGCCGGCATGCACCGCCGGGCGCTGATGAAAATGCTGCGCCAGCCGACGCTCTACGCGATGTTCGCCGGCCTGGCCTGCCGCGGCCTCGGCGTGCCGGTCCAGGAAGCGATCTGGCTGTGGATGCCCTTCGATCTCATCCAGTCCGGCCTGATCGGCTTCGCGCTGGTCACCCTCGGTGTCCAGATGTCGCAAACCACGCCCGCCCCGTTCCGTGCGCCGCTGTGGTCGGCGATTCTCCTGCGGCTCGTCATTTCCCCCGCGCTGGCCGTGCTGTTGGTCATGGCCTTCGGCTTCTCGCGCGAGGTTTCCGCCGCCCTCATCCTCGCCGCCGCCGCGCCCACCGCGGTCAACACCGCACTGCTCGCCCACGAATTCGGCGGCGATGTCTCCTTCTCCACCTCGGCCGTCTATTACAGCACGCTGTTCAGCCTGATCACCACGCCGGCGGTGGTTTATGCGCTGAAGCTGTGGCTCTGAAAGGTCACCGGAAACATCCCATCCCTGCATCTTGAAGGCCGGCCGGTCTGAGGACGGGCGGTCGTGCCGGCCCTCACCCGGGAACGCGGAGGCTCTGCCCCGCAGCAGCACGCGGACGGCTGACCTCGGCCATGCGGAACAAAACGGGCTGCCGGCTTCCGGCGACCGTTCTGCGGGCCGGAGGCATCCGGTGGGCAAACTTTCGAGGCGACGGCGGGGTGACAGTCCGCTTAGGCTGGCGAACGTATCGTTCGCATCGGCCCGCGAACTTGAAAGGCTGGATGGAAACAACGAAAGGGACGAAATGGACGAAATTTCAGAGAGCCGACGGGTGAATCCTCCTGTGGGCCACCCATCCCCCGCCTTCACTTTCGCGTCGTTCCGCTCGTTTCGTTGTTCCCCATTTCTTCTCTAACATGAAACCCGCCCTCCTCCTCCCGCCCTTCCTCGCGCTGGTCGCCGCCGCGCTTTGGATCGGCTCGCAGCGGCGGTCGATCTCGGCGCTGGAACTCGAAAGCGAGGCACTGCGCGGGCGGCTTGAAGTCGCACGGCAGGTTCCCGCAGGCGCTGCCGCGGATCCTTCCTTCACTGGGCAGCGGAATTCGAAATCGAAGGCGCTCCGCCCGGGTTCGAAGGTCGATTGGAAAAAGATGGCCGCCACCCAGGCCGCGATGAAGTCCGGCGGCGACGGGGACATGCGGGCGATGGTCGCCCTGCAGAAAACGCTGCTCGCGATGTCGGCCGAAGAACTCCTCGCCGGGCTCGATGAAATCGCCGCGCTGGAGCTTTCCGACGACGCGAAACGCCAGCTCGAAGGCACCCTGATCGGCGTGCTCGCGAACAAGGATCCGCAAGCCGCGCTCGAGCGCTTCGCGGACCGCATCGGCGGGGCCGATGGCGGACTCACCTGGCAGCTGTCGAGCGCTTTTCAAAGCTGGAGCGCCAAGGATGCCACCGCCGCCGCCGCATGGATGGACCGGCAGGTCGAGGCCGGGACTTTCGAAAACAAGCGGCTCGACGGTCAGCACGACCCGCGCATCCGCTTCGAGGCCGGGCTGATCCAGAGCCTCGCCGCCCGCGATCCCGCCGAAGCCGCACGCCGGCTCGCCTCGCTGCCGGAGGACCAGCGCGACGAGGTCTTCACGAACCCCTTTCACTTCCGCATCCGGCCGGGCACCGAGAAAGCCGTGGCGGACCTGATCCGCACGCAGGTCGCCGCCGATGATCGCTTGTCGACCCTCGGCCGCAGCTCCGCACCGCTGGTCAAGGAAGGCTACGGGAAGGTCGGCGAGTTCCTCGGAGCGATCGATGCCAGCGCGGAAGAACGCGCGGCGGTGGTCGGCGAGGCGCTGCGGGCGCGCTTCAAGGGCCAGGACGAGATGACCACCAGCGTCGAGGAAACCCGCGCCTGGATCCTCGCCCAGGCCCCGGCCGATGCCGAACGGCTGAGCGGCGAGGCGCTGGCCCACCTGAGCGAATGGCTGGAGTTTCCGGAGATGGCGAAGGAGGCGCTGAAATACCAGCAGGCCAGTGGCAACGACGACGCGCTGGTCGCCTTCCTCAAGAACGCGCCAAACGAGTCGCGCTTCGAAATCCTGGACCTGGCCGGGAAGATCAGCGACCCGGTGAAGCGTGCGGAAGTCGAAGCGCGCTTCATCAACAACCCGAACCGCACGGCAACTCCCGCCGCGACCGAGCCATGAAATTCTCCCTCCTCGCCGCCGCCCTGATCCTCGCCGTCGCCTCGTTCTTCGGCTGGCAGGATCACCGCAAGCTCGCCGCCGTCCGTGAAAGCCACGGCCGCTTGTTCGCAGAAGCCCGCGCGCTCGGGCTGCCGACGGACGGGCTGGTGATAGATGGCAAGGCCGTGCTTCCTGCCAAGACCGGCCGCGAAGGGCACTCGAACAGCGGGATCGATCCGAAGGAATTCGCCGTCCGGCTCGCGGCATTCGCCCTGAAGATGGAGGCAGCGGAAAAGAGCGGCACGCCACAGGATGAAGGCTTCCAGCAGGAGATCTTCGGCCTGCTCGACGAAATGCAACGGCTCGATCCCGCCGAGCTCAAGGTCCTGATCGGCGAGCTCCGGGCCAACGGCGCACTGACCGCCGAGATGCGACGGAACATCGTCGGCTTCGCGATCTCCATGCTCGCCAACGACCACCCCGCCTCCGCGCTGGCGATTTTCACGGAGTCCGCCGATCTCTTCGGCGACAAGGGCGGCGGTAACCACGTGCTGGGCGGGGCGCTTTCAAAATGGGCCAGCCAGGATCCCGAAGCGGCCCTCGAGTGGGTGCGGCAGAATTCCGCCGCCCACCCGGACCTCGTGACCGAGGAAACCAAGCGCGAACTGATCGGCGGCGCGGCCAAGCAGGACCCGCGGCTGGCCTTCAAACTCATCGGCGAGCTCGGGCTGGATGAGGTCGGCGACGCCGGCCAGGAGATCGCGAAGTCCGCCAGCACTCCCGCCGAGCGGGATGCGATTGTCAGCGCCCTGCGCGATCACCTTGCCGCCGCGGTCGACCAGGATGACGCCGCTGAACTCCGCTCCCCGACGCTGCAGGCGCTCGCCGAAGGCGCGATGAAGGACGGCTTCGAAGGCGCGACGGCATGGATCGACGGCGCGGGCCTGGACGTCAACGGGCTTGCCACGATAACCAACGGCATTGCGTATTGGCGGACCGGCGACGATACCGGCAAATGGATCGAGTGGATGGCCGGCAATCCGCTGAACGGCGCTTGGGAGTCCAAGGCCGGCGAGCTGATGGACCAGTGGACCCGCACCGACTACAAGGCGGCCGGACTTTGGTTGAGCCAGGCGGCGGACGGCCCGGCCAAGCAGGTTGCGGTCGCATCCTACGCGAAGACCGTCGCCCCCTACGACCCTGCCGCCGCCGTCCAGTGGGCGAACACCTTGCCCACGGGAAAGGATCGCGACGAACTGCTGGAAGCGATCCGCCCCGCCGGCAAGACGGAAGGCGAATGATTCCCGGATCGCGCAGCCGGCTGGCGAACCCAGGTGGGATTTCAGGGCCGAGGGCACGCTCTATCCGCTTTTTTGTGTTCGTCGACCCGGCAGAAATTTCCCCTGCCATCACGCGCCCGGCCTGATATCGGTCGCCACCGGCGGGACCGCCCCGCTTTCCCTCACTTTGCTGAAGACGGATGTCGTTCCTCCAGCTTATTCATAAAGGCCGATTCCCCCTTCCATGAAACCCTCCCTTGTCCTCCCGCCCCTCGCCGCGCTGGCCATCGCCGGCCTCTGGCTCGGCTTCCAGCGGAAATCGATCTCCGCGGTCGAGTCCGGGACCGTCTTGCTGCGTCAGCATGTCGATGCCGCGAAAGCGCCGTCGTCGGGCGACGACGACCCTTCCCTGTCCGCTGCCCGCGTCCGGGCCAAGCAAGCAAAGGGTCCCGCGGCCATCGATTGGAAGGACATGGCCTCGAAGATGTCCACGAACCAGGGCATGATGCCCGACATGCGGGCGATGATGGAGATGCAGCGGAAGCTCATGGCCATGAGCGCGACCGAGATGGGTGCGGCGCTGGACGAGATCGCCGCCTTGGACCTCGACCCGCAGGAGCGGGCCCTGCTCGAAAACATGCTGACCGGCCTGCTCGCGGAAAAGGAGCCGCAACTCGTGCTGGAGAGATATCTCGACAAGATCGGTGACACCCAGGACGTCATGAGCTGGCAACTGGCAAGCGCCTTCCGGCAGTGGCTCGGCAAGGACTCCGCCGCTGCCGCCGCGTGGTTCGACGCACGGATCGCGGAGGGCAAGTTCGAGAGCAAATCACTCGACGGTAAAAGCCAGGGTCGGCTCCAGTTTGAGGCAGCCCTGGTTTCCTCCTTGCTCGCCAGCGATCCCGCTGCCGCCGCCAAACGGATCGCGTCGCTGCCGGAAAACCAGCGGCGGGATCTTTTCGAACAGGGCATGCACGTGAACGTCCGGCCCGGCTCCGAAAAGGCATTCGCCGACTTGGTCCGCGAGCACGTCCCGGAAGGGAAACGCGGCCTCGTCTTCACCAACGCGACCAATATGATGATCCACCAAGGCGGCTACGAGAAGGTCGGCGAGTTCCTCGACCGCATCGAGGCCACGGCGGCCGAGCGCAAGGCCGTGGCGACTCATACGGCGAGCACGAAGCTCCAGATGCTCGCTCACCAGGGAACCCTCGACCGCGCGGCGATCAATGAGATGCGCGGCTGGCTTTCGAAACAGTCTCCCGACGAGGTGGACCGCATCACCGGCGAGGCGCTCGCCAAGTACTGGAACCAGGGTGTGAAGTGGGAAGACAACGCGAAGTGGATCGGCGGGCTCCACGGCGAGGGAGCCAGCGACGAATTGCTGCTCTCGTTCCTCAGCGGTCATCAGGACCGGGAACACCGAGATGCGGCGATTCAGATGGCTATGAAAATTGAAGATGAAGGGAAGCGCGAGGAGGTCCTTCAGAAGCTCGGCGAACAGCCGGTGAAAACGATCGAGACCGCCCCGGCCCGCTAAGCCCGATTCCCTACTTCCTGACCTCATGAAATTCTCGATCGCCCTCTCGATCCTCATCCTCGCCGCTGCGGCCTTCTTCGGCTGGCAGCAGCAAGGCCAACTCGACACCGCCCGCGAAACCCAGCTCCAGGTCATGGCCGAAGCCCGCGCGCTCGGCCTCGCGCCGGACGCCTTGCTGGCCGATGGCAATGCGCCGCTGCCCGCCAAGCTCGGCCGCACGGCCGCCGCGGACAAGACCGCCGCCGCCAGGGCGTTCTCGAAGGAGTTGATCGCCTTCGCCGTGGAAATGAAAGCCGCGGAGAAGACCAACGGCGCGGTTCCGGACGAGGCGATGCAGACGCGCGGGATGGAAACCATGGCCAGGCTCCTCGACTTCGATGCCGACCAGATCAAACAGGTCATCGCGGACCTCAAGGAAAGCACCGAGATCGACGACGGGACGCGTGGCGAGATCATTGCCTTCTCCGTCCTGATGCTTGCAAGCGAGCACCCGGAAGCCGCGCTTGCGATCTTCACCGAGTCCTCCGGCATCCCGAAAATGCACGGCATGGACATGGGCGACCAAGTCGTTTCCGCGGCGCTCGGCAAATGGGCCGAGAGGGATCCGCTGGCCGCGCTCGAGTGGATCCGCGAGCATTCCGAAAAGCACGCCGACCTGGTGACCGACACCACCAAGTCGGCCGTCATCGCCGGCGCGGCGAAGCAGGATCCCAAGCTCGCGCTCCGCTTGCTCGACGAACTGAAGCTTGAGGACTATTCGCAGGTCGCGAGCAGCCTCGCGATGGCGGCCAGATCACCGGACGACAGCGCCGGCCTGCTCGCCGCGCTGCGCGAAGGCGGCGACAAGCACCGGGAACTGCTCCATTTGGTGCTCGGCACGGTGGCAAGCCAGGTGGTCAGTGAGGGCTTCGAAGAAGGCCAGCGGTGGCTCGCCAACGCCAAGCTCTCGGATACGGAAATGGAGAAATTCGGGGAAGGCATCTCGCAGCGGGATACGAATGCAGACACCGGCAAATGGATCGACTGGATGACCGGCAAGCTGCCCACCGACCAGCGGGACAACCGGATCCGCCAGATGGTGACGCAGTGGACCAGCCAGGATCACAAGGCGGCCGGCGACTGGATCAATAGCTCGCCCGAAGGCCCGGCCAAGGTGGCGGCGGTGAAGTCGTTCGCCAGAACCGTCGCCCCCTTCGAACCGGAGACCGCCCTGCAGTGGGCGAACACCTTGCCGGCCGGCAAGGACCGCGATAACTTGATCCGGGAAATCCTGGTCACGCCCAAGTCGCCGGACCCGGACGACGAGTGACAGGGATTCGCAATCCGCCATCGGGATCGCGTGTGGATGCGGTCTCCACGACTCAGGCGAGTCCATCTGATCCATGGGAGATTTCCCTATAGAGCATCGGAGATCCACCTGCTAGAGATCAGGCAATTCCACTACGTGGTTTCCCTGATGCCCCCGCCTTCTCAAAACCGTGACCTGCTGCTGGTGGATGATCATCCGATCATCCTTCTGGCAGTTAAGTCGCTCATCGAGTCGAAGTTACCGAAATATCGCCTGCACAGCGCGGCGACCGTAAGTGATGCCCTGGAGTTGGCGAAAGCGGTCCAACCGGGGCTGGCGCTGGTCGATCTTGCGCTGCCGGACGGCGACGGGCTCGAACTGATCCGCACGCTGAAAGAGGTGTCGCCCGAGTGTGCGGTGCTGGTTTTCAGCATGCAGTGCGAGCTGCGTTTCGGCCCGCGGGCCTTGAAGGCGGGAGCTCGCGGCTACCTGATGAAGGGCGACCGGGTGGCCGCCTTGTTTGATGCCATCCAGCAGGTCGAGTCGGGCCGCCTCTACTGCTCGCCGGCCCTGCACGAGCGGATGCTCCACGTGTGGAGCCAGGTCGAGGCGAAGGGGGTCGAGTCGCTGACCGAGCGCGAGTTCCAGGTGTTCTGCCTGATGGGCGAGGGCCTTTCGACCAAGGACATCGCGCGCAAGCTCGCGATCAGCACCAAGACGGTGGACAGCCACCGCGAGCACATGAAGGTCAAACTCGCCTGCAATTCGAGCACGGACATCGTGCTCCAGGCGCGCGACTGGCTTGGCGGCTCGGCGGGACGACGGCTGGAGACCTGACCCGCGGACCACGGCCAATTTTCCCCCTCCCTCTCCATGATTCCCTACACCGAGCGCGATACCGATCTGAACTTCCGTCCGCCATACCGGATCACCGGGGTGGAGGCACTATCGGCAGTGCGCGGCATCGATCGGGAAATGGCCCAGCAATGGGTCGATGAGACCCTCAACTGGCGGCCTCCGGGAGAGGAACCGCGGCCGGAATTCACCGCCTTGCCGGTGGCCTTCGTGGTGTTCATGAAAATGGCGGCGATGCGCTCGATCGATCCGCCGCACCACGACTGGGGCAGCGTTTCCGAGTCGGAAATGGTGGTGACGCTGCCGCTGATCCAGTGGGACAACCACGGCCTGCCCACGCTGCCGAAGCCCTGCTTTTATCCGATCGTCCTCTGTCTCGATTCCGGGCCGGCGCTGATCAGCGGGCGGGAGGTCTTCGGCTTCCCCAAGATCATGGGGCAGGTGGAAATCGGTGCAACGGGTGCCGAGGCCCGGTGTGAAGTGGCAACCGTTCCCGGCGAACCGTTCACGCGGGGGGACCAGTTGCTGCTCTCCCTGTCGCAGGTTCCGGAATCGGCGGCGATCCACCCGGAGACCGAACCGGATTCCTTTGGCAAGGGGATCGCGGAGATGGTGAGGGAAGAGTTGTTAGGAAATCTGGATCGCTCGAGGATCGACGAAATCCTGCACGCCCGATGGAGCCGGGGCGTCCTGAACTTGGGTCTGGAAGGGCTGGTCGCGGTGCTGGAGAAGCTGGAGATCTCGCAGGATTTCGTGTTCCTCAAGCAGTTCCGCGATGTCGGGCGGCCGGACCGGGCCTGCCACCGCTCGGTCGCCTCCTGTGCGCTGGAATTTTCGAAGCTGACCCATCTGCGCCGGGAGGCCGGCGACTGGGAGCTGGAGGTGCCGGACCACCGGAGCAGCGGGCTGCTGACACGGCTCGGCTTGAGCTCTGGCAGCATCGGGGCCCCGCTGCGGGCGCATTTCCAGTTCGATCTCTCGCTCGGCAAAACCCTGTGGTCCGCCTGACACCGGCATGAACGGAGAACTCGAATCCGCACTTGCCGATGCATCGCCCTGCGGCTGGGGACTGTGGCAGCGCGCGGCCGACGGCACGATCCGGCGGCTCGAAGAAGAGTCCGGCGGCGAGGATCTGCTGAAAGTGCTGCTCGCCCGGGCCACGCGGCTGTTAGAGAGCGAGCCCGCTGCCTTGTTAGTGCTCCGCCAGGACGGGCGGGCGGCGGAGCTGTTAGAGGGCTTGGCGGCCATCGGTCTGGACGGCCTGATCGTCGACGAGCGGACCGCGGGAATGGTGCCGCCGCCTTTCCGCTGCGCGCGGATCGGCTTCCTGCCCGGCATCCTGGCGGAGCCGTTTTGCGCCTATCGGCTGGAACTGCGGCGGGCGGCCGCGGAACCGGTGGCGACTCCGGCGCGTGCCGGGATTTGGGACGAAATCCGCCGGCAGATCAACGGTCACGAGGCGCGCGGCGGTTTCCTGCGGCTGAGCATCGCAGGACCGGCCGGCGCGGGGAAATCGCATCTGATCGGGGCCGTTGCCGCGCTGCTGGCCGCAGACGGGCGACCGCTGGCCCGGGTGTCCTGCCTGCCGACGGATGTGCCCGGAACCTTCGCAGCCTGGCGCTCGCTGCTGGGCCAGATCGGCGGGGAAAGGCTGCCCGCGGTCGTCGCCGGGCTGGGGGCGGATCGCGCGCTCGACCCGTCGCTGGTGGAAAATCTGGTGCGCTTCCTGACCGGGAGCGCCGATGCTCCGGACAACGGTCTCTCGCCGCTCCAGCACAAGGACATCCTGCCGGACTTCATCGCGGGAACACTGGCACGGCTGGTGGCCGCGGAGGCGGCGGCGGCGATCCTCGACGACATCCAGTGGCTCGACGAAGGCAGCCAGGCGGTGCTCGGTGCCCTCGGACAGTGCGGCGCGCCGTTCCTGCTGGTGCTCGGCCGCCGCGGGCAACCGGCGGACGGGGACATCGCGCTGGGACCGATGTCACTGGAGGAGCACCGCCAGTTGCTGTCGGAGCTTTCCGGCTATGCACGGATCACCGACGAGCTGAACGGCGAGATTCACCGCATTTCGCAAGGGTTGCCGCTGGTGTCGCGGGAGGTTTACGCAGTGCTTTCGAAGCGCCGCCGCCTGCTGGCGATGGGTGGAACGCTCGACCTGGCTGCCGAGGACAAGTCCGCCGGCAGTGCCGCGTCGGAGGGGATGATCCTCACCGAGCGCTTCCGCGACCTCTCGCCACGGCTGCGGACCCTGCTCGGGTCTTGTGCGATCTGGCGCGAGCCCTTTTCGAAAAGCCAGGCCAAGGCAACCGCGCTGGCCTGCGGTCCGGGGCTCGACTTCGAGGCTTGCTGGCCGTCGCCGCTGCTTGGCGAATTCATCGTCGCAGCACCGGGCCTGCCGGGGCGTTTCTCGTTCTATCACGACCTGCTGCGCGAGGCCGCGCTGTCGCTGATGAGCGGGCCGGAAAAGGAGGCCGGGCACGGCGCGGCGCTGGAGTGGCTGACCGCGGGGCCGGCCGCGGCGGGCTCCCCGGCGACAGCGGCTTTTCACGCCCGGGAGTCGGGACGGGTGGCGGAAGCGATCGCGCTCTTCGACTAGGCCGCGCGGGCCGCACTCGGCCGCTTCGCGCTGCGGGAAGCGCGGGAAGCAGCGCGCGCGGCGCTCGAGCTGGAGCGCTCCGACGACCCGGCGGCCGCCCCGCGGAAAGCGCGGCTCTATCAGATCGACGGCGAGGCGGCCTTCCACTGGGGCATGGTGGAGGAGGCGGTCGCCTCCTTGGAGAAGGCGCTGGTGCTCTACCGGGTCAGCCCGGCCGAAGGGAAATTCCCGATCGGCCCCGCGGTGCTGCTCCGTCACGGCTGGCTCTTTGCCAGCGGCCGGCCGTGGACCGCGGCGAATCCTTCGGCCGAACTCGAAGGTGCCGCGCGGGCCGCCCTGATGCTCGCGGAAATCGCTTACTTCCAGAACGACCAGCAGCGCTCCGCCGAGTGCTGCATTACCGCGCTCGACCTCGCGGCGAAGAACGGCGAAAGCGCCGCGCTGGCCTCCCTCTGCGCGGCGATCGCCTGCCCGATGTCCGGCAAGCGCCCGCGCTGGCTGGCGGAGCGCTACCGCGGGATCGCGCGGGCGATGATTTCACGCGTCGGCGACCGCACCGAGCAGACCTACATCGAGCACGTCGGCTGCCTGGTGGACCTCGACAAAACCCGCTGGCCGCAAGCCGCCGCGCGGGCCGCCGGGAATGTCACCTACTGGCAATCCCACGGCCGCCGCGTCGAGGAGGCGGCGACCCACGCGTTCTACGTCGATTATTTCCAGGGAAACCTGGGGAGCGCGGCGAAATGGGCGGCCGTCTTGCAGGACTCCGCGGTCAAGCGGACCGACCGGCAGTCGCGCACCTGGGCGGCGATGATGGGCAGCCTGCACGCCCTCGCCTGCCTCGGCCCGCGCGAGGCGGAAGCGTGGTGCCGGCAGGTCCCGGCCGATGGCGGCGACGCGATCACGCAATCTTCGATCCACGTCATGCGGGCGATCTGCGCCTGGCGCTCCGGCAATCCCTGGCAAGTGATGCAGCACCTCCGGGACGCGGAAAACCTCGCCGGTGCGCACCCGGCGGTGTCGTCCACCCAGTTCCTGCTGGCCGACGCCGCGGTGCTGCTCGGCGAAATGCGCACCTGGGGGCCGCCGGAACTCGCGGCGGACCCGACCTTCATCGGCCTCTGCCAGCGCTTCCTCCGGCGCGCCGCGAAGTTCGCCGGGAGCTTCGAGATCGGCATCGGCATCCTTCACTGCGCACGGAGCCTGCACGGGGGAAATGGCACGGCGTTCCTGAAGGCGGAACGCGCCGCCGACCGCCTGGGAGCGAGGCTCATCAAGGCCCGCTGTTACCATGGCTTGAGGTTTTCCGCTGGTGCTTCCTTCGGCGCCGGTCTCGCCCTGCTCGAAAAATGCGGGGCGGACGCCGAAATGACCGCCTTCCGGCACCTCGAAGGCCACCATGAAAGATCCTCGTGAACATGTCGTGATCCTCGGCGGCGGGGTCGGCGGCTGTGTCGCGGCCTACTGGCTGACCGCCACCCCGGAGCTGCGGGCAAAATACCGTGTCACCCTCTATCAGACCGGCTGGCGGCTCGGCGGCAAGGGTGCCAGCAGCCGCGGCGACAGCGACCAGCACCGCAGCGAGGAACACGGGCCGCACGTCTGGTTCGGCTTCTACGAGAACGCCTTCAAGACCCTCCGCGAATGCATGGCCGAGCACGCCCGCCTCGGCGAAACACTCGGCCCTTTCACCACCCTCAAGGACTTGTTCATGGAGGCGCACGAAGGCGTCTTCTACCACCAGGACGACGCTACGAAAAAGTGGGAGCCGTGGCTCATGCGGCTGCCGCGCTACGAGGGCGAGCCGGGCGACGGCACGCCCGCCCCGGACGTCCGGCACACGTTGTGGCGGATGGCCGACCACCTCTCGCTGAACCTCAGCAAGACCGGCGCTTTCGGCCCGGTCGCCAGCCAATTGCTCAAAGTCGCGGAGAAGGTCCTGCGCCGCCGCGTCGACTGGCAGCCGGCTTTCACCTGCCCGGCCGGCATCCAGCCAGGCGATCCCGGCGGCTGGGCGAGCTACCTTTCCAAAAGGATCGTCGACCTCGCCGGCAGCGAACGCCACTGGTATGGCGAACCGCTCATCGGCCGGCTGCTGAAGTTGCTGCTCGGCTACCTCGGCTGGCGGATCCGACGGATGGCGAAAAAGAAGCCCACCGGCGAGGCGAAGCGCGAGCTCTGCCTGGCCGACCTCTACCGCACCTGCCTGCGCGGCGCGCTGGTCGACCTGCTGCTGCGCGACGAGACCTTCCGCCAGCTCGACCGCCACGAATTCCTCGCCTGGCTGGCCCTCCACGGCGCGGCCTATCCTTCGGTCACCGAGTCGCCTTTCCTCCGCGGCTACTACGACACGCCCTTCGCCTTTTCCGGCGGCAGGGCGCACGATCCCGCCAGCGCGAACTTCGCCGCCGGGGCCGCGCTCCGCGGGTTCTTCCGGATCTTCTTCGGCTACAAGGGCGCCTACGTCCACCGCATGAACCTCGGCATGGGCGAGTGCGTCTTCGTGCCGCTCTACCGCGTGTTGAAATCGCGCGGCGTGCGCTTCGAATTCTTCCACCGCGTGGAATCGCTGGAGCCGAATGAAAACGGCAACCGCGTCGCCCGCATCCGCTTCAACCGCCAGGTCCACCTCGCTCCCGGCAAAGAGGAATACCAACCGATCAAGCAGGTCGCCGTGCCGCAGGACCACGCCCCGCCGGTCTTCTGGCCGGTCTGGCCGGAGTATCCCATGGCCGATCAGCTCGACCCCGCCACCCTGCCGCCGCCGGGCGATCCGGGCTTGGAATCCCACTGGAGCCAGCACCGCACCGACAGCGTGGTCCTCGCCGACCGCCATGACCCCGATGCCGGCGGCCTGGAGCGCTTCGACCACGTCATCCTCGCCATCCCGCCCGGTGCCCACGCCCGGATCGCCGGCCCGCTGCTAGAAAAGGACACCCGCTTCCGGGTCATGGTCGAAACCAGCGAGTCGATCCGCACCATCGCCTGCCAGTTCTGGTTTTCCGGCGGCGGCGGCGGCGGCGATGACCTCGGCTGGGACGGCAACGGCCGCTTCTGCGAACTCGCGATGGCGGGCTCCGGACCGGATCCCTTCAACATTATCATCGAAGCGTCTAACATCCTCCCCACCGAAGCGACACCCGGGGCCGCCCATTTGCTCTATCTCTGCGGACCCGCGCCGGACGACCCGGACGAGCCCGCTCCCGACAGCGACCTTGGTTATCCCGCCCGCCAGAAGGCCAAAGCCAAGGAGATCAGCCTGCGCTGGCTGCTGGAAAAGGCAGAGCTGTGGCCGGGCGTGTGCCACCCCGGCACCACCACGCTGGACCCGATGGCGCTCTACCATCCCGACCACGGCGCGACCGCGCAGCAACGGCTGGATTGGCAATACTTCCGGATGAACATCGACCCCGGCGAGCGCTACGTCCTTTCCACCAACACCGCCGCACCGAACCGCCTCTACCCATGGGAAAGCGGTTTCAACAACCTGCTCTTCGCCGGCGATTGGTGCCGCAACTCGATCGACATCGGCTGCGTCGAATCCGCCACCACCTCGGCGATGCTCGCCGTACATCACCTGACCGGCTACCCGACCAAGGACATGATCGCCGGGCAGGAATACGAGTGACCCGCGGAAGCTTCCACCGGGTGCGCGGAGGCTCTGCCCCGCAGAACCGTCCTTTCGGCTCTTCCGGTGGTTGAAATCCGCACAATCAAGACGGCGGTCCCGTGGCTTCTGCGGGCCGGAGGCGCGCACCCGGTGGCGACCTTCACGATCCGTCCAGCTCGTGGGACAGGCTCCTGGCCTTCATCGCGAGGTCCCGCAGCTCGTGCTGGAGCTGGTCGAAGCGCGAACGCAAGGCCGACGGCGCGCAAGCATCGCGGGCGATCTCCCAACGCATCGACTCCGCCACGATTTCCTGCGCCAGGACATCGTGCAGATAGGACGAAAGATCGCCCCGCAGGTCCGAGATCCCACCCGACCAGGCGACATGAACCCGGTGGGCAAAGCACTCCCCGGGCACCGGCTCGGGCAGCGATCCACCGCTCCCCCCGATCACGATCTCGAACGCATCCGGCCCGGCGGCGAGCAGCATCACCGGCATCACCCGGGACAGCTCAAGACCGAGGTCGAGCGCGTGCAACGGATCGATCTCCGCGTCCCAAGCGACCCGGCAATGGACCCGTCCGTCCGTCCGCCGCGTCTCGATCTCCGGCCGCAGGCCCATCGCCGCGATCCGGTGGTCGAGCCACCCCGGCACCTCGCCGGGATCCGCAGGGAGCGGCACGTCTTGTGAAGTCCGGCCGATCTCCCCGGCGGCATTTCCCGGCCAGCCCGTGAAGAATTTCTCGAAGCCACCGCTTTCATCCACCCGCTCCTGCCAGCGCCGGACCAGCGCGGCGGCATGGGCCTCCCCGACCCCCGGGGCCAGCCGGCCGCTGTCCCGCAGCCAGGTCCAGCAGTCGAATTCCGCAGTGGGCAGCCGGAACTCGACCACCGTGCCTTCCGCCGGGTGGACCAGCAGCTCGCCGCCGCAGCGGGCCATCCGCCGGCGCATGGTGGTCAGGCCGATCCCGCCCGATTTCGAAACCGTCATGCCGCGGCCGTTGTCGGCCACGGTGACCGCGCAGCCGTCCTTCCAAGGCACCAGCAGGACCTCGATCCGCCGGGCCGCGGCGTGCCGCCTCGCATTGCCGATCGCCTCGCGGACCGCGAGGAACAATTGCCGGGCCGGCTCGCCGCCGATCGCCGGCGGCTTGCCCAGCCTCTGCATCCCGATCTCGCCGCCATCCCGGGCAAAGGCTTGCAGCTTCAATTCCCAGCCATGCCAGGCATGTTCCAGCGTTTGCACGCTGCCGGCGCTGTCGGTCGCCGCGAAGGTCTCGCTCACCGTGGCGAACACCGCCTCCAGCGACTCCTTGAGCTCCGCCGGAATCTCCGATCCGGGCTCCGTCACCCGCGCCAACAGGACTTCCAACGGCTGGATGACCTCGCGGCGGATGCGGCCGGACACCGGGTCGCCCGCCGGTCCCGTGAGCTGCCGCCGGAAAGGCAGCCAGTGATCGAAAGCATCGGTCATGAAGGCGGCAGCGGATCTCAGAAGAACCAGCGGGCACCCATCGACAAGCCGTGGGCACGATACGTCATCTTGCCATCCGCCACGCTGCCGGAAAGCGTCGGCAGCCCGCCGGTGATCTCGCGCGAGTTGCCGTAGCCGAACTGATAGGTCAGCGTGTCTTCCCAGCGCAGAGGCTCGACCAGATTGCCGCCCGGGCTGGAGATCTGGAAATCATCGGACGACGACCAACCGGTGTAAGTCACGTCGACCTCGACCAGCCATTTCGGGTCGGGCGTCCACGCGTAGCCGAGCGTCGCCTCGACCGGGAAATCCAGCTCCGTTTCCGCCGGAGCCACGCTATTGCCGGGCGCGGGAAAGAGCAGCCGGGTGGTGGTGTGACCCTTTGATTTCACCGGCGACCAGTAGCGCACCGTGCCGCCGATGCGGTGATGCTCGGACGGCTCCCACGTGAAGCCGGCCCCCAGCCCCCAGCCGTGGCCGTCGCCTTCCAGCGAGGCCTTCTCCCCCAACGGCGTCATCGCGAACGCGCTGGCCGCCACCGCCGGACCGTCCTCCATTTCCGAATGCCCGCCGGGGCCGTCGTGCTCGATGTGATAATCTAACACGTAACCGGCCAGCAGCAGCTCCGAGCCGTCGCCGGTGCCCAGCATCGCCGGATTGTAATACACCGCCGATGCCCCGTCGGCCGAAGCCACGCCGGCATTGCCGCACGCCACCACTTCCGGATCATGGTAGGTGAACTCGATGCCGAGGCCGTGGCCCGGGGTCGTGGAAAGAACTGAACAAGTCACTGCGATGCGCGCTGCTGGATGGAGTTGAATGACGCCCGATGTCTAACAGGTTCCGCGCCGCAGAGGCCAGCAGGACTTGCCGGTTTCCCGAAGATGACAGGAATCGCTGGGACCCCTGTGTTAGAAGCTCTGCGAGAGTTTCTCCCATGGAGCATGGGAGAAACTCCCATGATATCTTGGGAATTCCACTGATTGTCTTCCCTCGCGGCAAGTGCCACCCTTATAGAGTCTGCCAAAGAACCCGCTCTTTCAAATCCTCCGACTCCTTTGCCCCCCCCCGCCACGGTCATTCCATGAGATTTTCATGCGCCTCCCGATTTCCCCTCCCCAGGAGATCCGCGCATGGGAATCGAATGCAGTGTTCCGGGCCGGAGCCAAAGCCGGATGGTTTGGCTGCCATACCCGGGTCCCCCTCGGCTGACAAACCTCGGTGAGTCCCGTGGCCGCGTCACTGCTCATGACCTGTCGCCACGGGACTTCACCACCGGGTTTTCCCCCTCCCGCCCAGCCCTCGATTTTGGGCTTGCCCATGAAACTTTGTTCTGCAAAGTAATGACCGTCCGCCACCTCAGCCCCCTTGTTCGCGCCCTTTGACTTTGCCTCACAAAGCTAATGAATCCCGCCACCCTTCCTTCCTTGAGACCCCAGTTCCGCCGGGCCATGACCCTCGGCCACGGGGCCGAAACCCGCGCCGCGCTGGCCCGTCTCGACCTGCTGCTGAAACGCGGCTCGGTCACGGTGCTCGGCCCGCTCGCGCCCGATGCCGCCTTGTGCGAACTCTACCGCCGGCGGGGGGCCTTGGAAGGATCGCCCGACGACGCCCGCGCCCCCACCCGGACCGTGGTGGTGCCGCTCCACGGGCTGCCGAAAGCCGAGCTGAGGCGCTGGAAAAGCAGCGGTCACGAGGTGCTCGACCTCACCCTGCCCGCCGTCCGCCGCGCCCAGACCTCGCTGAACCTGCTCGCGCTGGAGCACGCCAAGCCGCTGGTTTGCGGCTTCCACGACGACGCCGAAAGCGCGGTCATTGCCGGCGAAGTGGCCGCGGCCGCCGTGGTGGAGGACCCCGACGAGGCCGCGCTGCTGCATTTCGCGCCGAAGTTCGGGATGGTCTGCCAGACGCTCGTCTCCCGGCGGCGCGCGGTCTTGGTGGCCGAGTCGCTGCGGCAGCGGCACCCGGACAGCCGCATGGTTTTCCTCGATACGACCTCGCCCGCGATGTTGGAGCGCGAGCGGTCCGTGGAAGCGCTCAGCCGCTGGGCAGAGGTGATCCTGGTCGCGGGCGAGGCCGGGGAGGCCTCCGTCCGCGCCCTGGTGGAAGCCTCCCGGCGGCTGGGCCTCCCTGCTTTTCCCGTGGCCGATGCCGGCGCGCTCGACCGCAGCGTCCTCGGTGGCACCAGCCGCATCGGCCTGACCGCCGGGGAGTTTTCGCCGGAGGGGGTCGTGGAAGCGATCGCCGTGAGGTTGGAGACGGAGCGGTAATTCGGTAATTCGGTAATTCGGTAATTCGGTAATTTGGTAATTCGGTAATTCGGTGGTTCGGTGGTTCGGTAGCAAAGGCCCGAGTGTCAGCCGATCCCCGATCCCGACAGGGATCATGACACCGATTCACCGATTCACCGATTCACCGATCTACCGGCTCCGCCGAGCTTTCCGCCTTGCGGAAAGCACCTCCCATGCTTTCACCTCCCCGCAGAATGTCCGACAAGCTTGCCGAAATCATCGCCACCAAGCGCCTCGAAGTGGAAGCGCTGCTGCCCCGCGCCGGCCACCTGCGCGCCGCCGCCTTGCAACGCAACGATTTCCGTGGCTTCCGCGCAGCCCTCGACCTCGGGCCGGACCGGCTCGGGGTGATCGCGGAGGTGAAAAAGGCCTCGCCGTCGGTCGGGCTGATCGATCCCAATTTCGACCCGATCCGCCAGGCGAAGCGCTACCTCGATGGCGGCGCGTCCTGCCTCTCGATCCTCACCGACGAGAAATACTTCCAGGGCTCGCTCAGCTACCTGACCAAGATCTCCGAGTTCTCCGACGCGCCGCTGCTGCGCAAGGACTTCACCATCCACCCGGTCCAGATCCACGAGGCGATTGTCGCCGGTGCCGATGCCATCCTGCTGATCGTCGCCGCACTCGATGATGACTTGCTCAAGCGCCTCTATTTCGAAGCCAAGGAGCTCCAGCTCGACGTGCTGGTGGAAGTCCACAACCTGCCGGAAATGGACCGGGCGATCGAACTCGGCGCGGATTTGATCGGCATCAACAACCGCAACCTCAAGACCTTCGAGATCGATCTCGCCACCACCGAGGACCTTGCCGACGAAGTTTCCGACGACGTCATCCTGGTCTCCGAATCCGGCCTGCGCACCGTGGAAGACGTCCAGCGCGCCCTCGATGCCGGCGCGAACGCCGTGCTCATCGGCGAGTCCCTGATGCGCGCCCACAATCCCGCCGAAGAGATCGAAGCCTACCTCGAGCTGCGGGCGATCTAGCTCCGGATCGGAGTGTCGCTTTCAAAGCGACATGACAATGGACCCGGGGGCTCCAGCCCCCCGGACCCCACGCATCAGCGGCACGCTTTCCCCTGCCCCTGAAAGGCAACAGGCGACAACGAAAACAGCGAAACTTCGCGAAAAGCAAGTCATCGCACCGACCGGAACGACCGCTCCGCGAGGTGATTCGGCTGCTCTGAAATTTCGTCAGTTTCGTCCCTTTCGTTGTTCCATTTCCGCCATCGAAAATCACTCCAACGCCGCCGTGATTTGCGCGATCGCCGCCGTTTCTTTCTCGCTCACCTTCACCCCGCCGAAGCCGAGGAACCCGCCTTCCTTGCCTGCCGCCGCGACCCGTTGCGCCACTTCCAGCACCAGTGAGCGGAAATCCTCCAGTTCGTCCGCCGCCTTCGCCTTCACGATCGCCGTCGCGCTGCGGATGGTCCCGATCAATTGCCCTTCGCCGGCGATCTCCTGCTGCAGTTCCGCCGCCTCGCTCGAGGTCAGCCCGGCACCGAACACCGTGCCGAGCAGCGAGGTCGGCTCGACTTCCTTCAGCAGCTCCAGCCCCACCTCGTGCGCCGCCTTGATCTCCGCCACCGAGCTGCGGATCCCGGAAATCGAAGCCTTGGCAATGATCGCGTAGGCCGCCATCGGCGCGGTGTGGATCTGCTCCAGCTCCTCCCGGGTGAACCGCGCCCGCAGCGCCTCGGCTTGATCGCCGGTCGCCAGCGTCTGCCGGATCATCGCCGCGGCCGCCGCGTTCTCCGGCGCGGCCATGAATTCCTCGCTGCCATACTGCAACAGGTTGGCGAAGCCGCTGGCGTCCAGTTCCTCGTCCTTCGCGGTCTTCGCCAACTGCTGGCCGATCATCGGCGTCAGCATCGCGGCCAGCGGCCCGAGGTCGAAGCCGAGCTCGCGGCTCAGCGAGGACACCATCGAGTTGATCCCGCCGCCGAACAGCGCCTGCATCCGGTCGGCCGGGGTCTCATTCGGGATCTTCCCCTTGAGCGCTCCCATCAGGCTCGCCAGCAATCCCGGCTCCTCTTTCTGCGGCAGCGACTGCAAGGCCGCCGCGGCACCGTCCGCCGTCGCCGCCCGCCGCGCCAGTCCGGCAAGCGCGAGCCCGCTCAGGATCTTGACCGCCTTGCCGACCGCCGCCGCGTCGGTGTCGAAGTGGCGACCCAGCTTTTCGTGGAGTTCCGCGGGAACCAGGGCTGCAAGCGAGTTGACGATGTTATCCATGGGAGGAAGGGGTCGAAGGGTGGCGGGAGGCGCAAGGAAGATGAAAACTCACGGAAGGATCATGATAGGCGGTCGCGGACTTCAGCCATCAGGGCTTGGCCGGGTGGCCATGGTAGAGATAGAGGGCGCCATAAGTCCAGTTTTGCTTCGGCATCCCCGGAAAGTTCACCCGGTCCATCATCAGCGCGATGTAGGGCGCGGGGTATCCTTCCGGCAGGGGGATGACATTCGGCCAGATCCGGGTGCCGGTCTTGTCGTTCCATGGCGGCAGGTCGACCTTCAGTTCGCCGGCAGGTCCGAGATCCGGATAGCTGCGGATATAGATCTTCCGGTCCGCGCTGCCGAACAGCGCGAAACGCGTGTTGCCGAACTTCTGGATCAGCGTGCCGGTGCTGTCCATTTCCACCGGACCGGCGAGCCGGGTGAATCCGCGATCCCAATGGTCGCTCTCCCACATCCCGGCGCGATACTTCTTGCCGTGCTCGCACACCAGCATGCGCCACTTGCCTGCCTCCTTGTCATAAATGCCGTGCGGATCCTCGTGGGCACCCACGAGCCCGATCGGGCGGGCCTTCATGATCGAAAAGCCCCTGCGCGGGTCTCTAACGGAACTGATCGCGAGGATGCCCTTCTCCTCCGCCCTGCCGGCTCCGCCGAGGGCGCTGAAGCCGGTCGTCCAACCGCGCCATGCACCGGTCTTGGAGTCGCGGAACAGGTGGGAGGCCAGATCGTTGCGGAGCAGGCCGTCGTCCATGTCGAATACGATGATGCCTTCGAAGCGGAGGTCGAACACCGAGGGGTTCATCGAGAAGACTCCCTGCAGCGGATGGGGCAATGCGCGGCCCCGCACCGTCATCGTGAACCAGAGGCGGCCGTCATCCAGCAGGGGCGCACCCTCCTCGTCGGTGATCGCCCGGATGTCGGCCTGGCCGGAACCGGGCGAGAGGCAGGATGAGGCACCCGCCAGCATGACTTGCGCGCCCGCCTTCAAATCCGCCCGGACCGCGAAGTCCATTGCTTGGATCCGCTGGCGCTCCCTGAGATCGAAACGCTGCGAGAAATCGGAAAAGCCGACGAGTTCCGATCGGCCGTTGGACTCCAGGAACAGATTCACCCCCACCGCCGACATCTGGGCGCGGAGCGTCAGGTCTTTCATCACCGTTCCCGCCGGGACCGGCCACTTCTCTTCCATCACGGGCTGGCCACCCACCAGAACGTTCCAGGTGATCGACTCGGGCTTCCCGTCCTTGAACTGCAAAGCGGCAGCCAGCGAGTCGCCCTTGGCGGAATGGAGAAAGGTCACTCCCGCCGAGCCATCGCCCGTCGCGTTCCGGATCACCAGATCATAGGTGGCGAACGGGTTGAAACCACCGGCCCAGCGCATGGAAGCGCCCGCGGCCTCCGACGATCCGCCCGAAAGCCCGCCATTCTTGAAGTCCCATTTGACCCCGGGGCTTGGCAGCATTTCGGGGTGCATCAGGTCGAGATCGATGATCTTCGCCGGCCGCAGGGAGGACAGCGGGATGTTCTGATCGGAATCGAAGACCAGGCGCATCACCGCCTGGCGGCGGAACTGGATTTCATCCGGGCGGATCCCGTCTTCGGCGGCGGTGAGCCCTGGATGGGTAGCGAGAAAGAACAGGGCTCCCGCGACGGCCACGGAGAGATGAAAGGGTTGCCTGACGCTTGTCATAGGATGCAGCCCATCAGTCGTTAATCCGCGAATCCACACAACCGGAAACTTCGATCCCGCGCGCCGTCCGTTCCACCGGCTTTCCGTTCGTCTCGAACCGGTTCCCCTCGATGCCGAGGTTCCGCACCCCGTGGATCCGGAGGGTCTTGGCCGGGCCGACCTGGAAGTCGTTGCCGGTTATCGTGAAATCCCGGGTGTCGAGGTCGCCCTGCCGGTCCCGATAGCCGTTGGCCACGATGATTCCGGCACCCTGGAAACCGCGGATCGTGTTCTTGCGGATGCTGACGTTCCGCAGGCGGGCGCTTTCGCCCATCGAGTAGGTGAAATTCAGGCCCATCACGCCGCCATGCGTGCCGTCCAGCTGGTTGCCCTCGATGATCATGTTCTGAGCGCGCGCCAGCATGGCATTGCGCATGAACGGCCTCATCACGTTGTTGCGGATCACGGTGGACGAGGTCATCTGGTTGAGATTGAGCACCAGCACCGCGGCCGGATCCAAATCCTTCAACCCGGGCTCGATCACGATCCGGTGGCAGCGGCGGCGCGGATCGAATTCCACTTGTTCGACCGTCGCGGTTCCGATTTCGCGCTTCGTTTTCGTGTCGAGAAACTGCAGCGGGTCTCCCTTGCGAATGCTGTAATAATAATAGCGGTTGTCGGTCGTGCACAAGGTCATGGCCTTGGGATCGTCCTTGGAGATTTCCACGATCCGTTCCATCAGGGTTCCGACGTTCAGGCAGTCGTCGCCGGGTGCCTCGATCTCGCAATTTTCAATCAGCAACTTCCCGCGGATGTTCATCAGGTGCAGGGCGTCCGAGGGTGTGGAAATCAGGTTGCGGGTCCCGGGTTTCCGGATGACGCGCAGCTCCCGGAGCGTGACATCGCCATGCATGTCCGAAACGCGGATCCCTCCGTTCAGGGACCCGAAGAAATCGAGTTTCTCGAATGTGATGTTCCCGACGCGGTTGGCGGCGATCTGGCCGTAGGTGCTTGGAGACTTGTCCTTCGCCGCGATGGTCTTGGCGGTCAGATCCGCCTTGTTGAAGCCATAGCTGACCCAGTTGCCGGCGGTCATGCCCTTGATTCGCGGCACGTAGTCCTCCTTGACGTGAAAGCGGAAAACGCCGGGTGAGACGCGCGTGATGTTGCGGATGTAAAGGTGGTCGTTGCCCATGCGGGTATTGCGCGCCGCTCCACCCTTTTCAAAGACGATCATGTGCCGCCCGCCTCCGCCGTGGGCGTCGTGGTTATTGGCGGTGAGGAAGGCCTCATCCGGCGGCTCGGGGTAGCCCTCCATGATCTTCACATCGAGCGTGCCGCCGTCGACCGCCACCACCTCGCCTTGCGTGAATGCGGGCCTGATGGTGTCGAAGGCAAGCCCCCGCACCGCGATGTCGCGCCCGCCCTCGAAATAGAACGCCAGGTTGCCCCCGGGGCAGAGCAAGGTGGCCCCGCCGCCTTCGATGGTAAGGTCCTCGTGGCCGATCAATGGGAAGCAATGCCAGGCCGTCGGGTTGTCACCGAGCCGATAGACTTTCTTTCCGAAGAACACCGTGCTCGGAACGCCATCCTCCTTCGCTGCCTTGAAGGCCGCTGCGATGGCCGGCCCATCGTCATGGATCCCGTCACCCACGGCACCGAAATCCGCGATGCGCAAAGCGGCACTTCCGGGGATGGACTGGCCAATCTCAGCAGTGGCACCCGGCGCGGGCTCCCCCGCGCCGGGCATGGCCAAGGTCAGATTGAAGGTGGCGAGTAGCGCTGGGATCCGGTTCATGGTTTTGCGGGCGGACAATGCGGGTCACTTGCCCCTCGCCCGATTTTCATCAGCGCGCTGTCCTTGACGAGTGCTTCTTCGTGCGGCCTTTGCCAGCCCGGGTTCATGGCTCGCAGCGGAACGCTTGGCGATCGCCGAATGCCGGACCTGCGGCGCTCACTCCGGCTGCTGGAGCCGGTGGAGGGCGATGAGGATGGCGTCCTTGCGGGTGACCCGGCTGACGCGGGGTGCCGCCCCTTCGAAGACGGGCCACGCGCCGTCGTCGTCGTGGTCGCCGTTCTTCCAGGTGCCGATGCAGGCCTTGGCGGCCTCCGGATCGTTGAGGGAGTAGAGCAATTCCATCGCCCGCCGCGGGTCGTCGCGAAACAAGCCGGTGGCTACCGCGAGCAGGGCCTCCTGGGTGCCCAAGGACGTGGCGTAGGAGAGAGCCGCGTCCGGATCGTCACGGGTCCAGCGCGCGATGAATCGGGCGGTGTGCTCCGCGTCGGAACCCAACTTTTCCGCGGCGGCGACATCATGGACGGCCAGCGCGGCGGCGATCTCGGCGCGGCGCAAAGCGGCGTAGAGATCGGCGCCATCCAGCGGGCCCGTCAGTCCGGGCACCACGTCGGGACCCGCCACCCGGATGATAGCCGACAAGGCACCGGTCGTTTGATCGTCCCATTCAGCCGGCCACTCAAGGCCCCCGGCATACTCCTTGAGGGCCTCCTTGGCGGCTTCCGGATCCCGGAGCGTCCACATCCGAAAAATCTGGCCGGCGATTTCCGATCCGTCGGAGTGAGGCTCTCCAAGGAGAGGCAATGTCCCACTCGTCTGTATCAAGTGCTCCCACGCATCGGCGGGATCGGTCTCGGCGTGACCGGCGAGGGCGGGGTAGCCCAGATTCTCATCAAACCCAGCCGACCCCCCCAGTGAATCCACCGACTTGAGAAACGACTCAAAATCCCGCCGTCCCCCTTCCATCGCCAGTGCGCAGAGCAGCGGGCGGAGGTGGAACATTTCCTCCTTGGGACGGGTGGTATCCGCCGCAATCCGGGCGATGGCGGTTTCGACATGCCCGCGGATTTCCGCGTCGTCCAGGCCGGCGGCCCATTGGCGGAGCGAGTCGCGGGTGCCGCGGGCAACGGCATCCGCGAAACCGGCGAGCGGGCGCGACGGGTCGATGCGGGGACGTTTCGAAGCGGCCATGGAGGCCAAGGGGACCGAGGCCGGTTCCGTTCCGCGGGTGGCGGACCGGTGCCAGATCAGCAAGGGCACCAGCAGGCAGAGAAGGATGGCCGGACGATACGACACGGAGGGTGGAAGGGGAGGGGGATCCGGGGCACAACGTGGTGAAACAAAACAGGCAGGCACCCCCGAGCGGAACGGGATGCCCGGCGAGATGTGGCCAAGCAGATGACAAAGCGAGAGGGCGGAGATGTCGATGTCATTCGATTCGCTTAGCCTCATCCGACTCCGCTTGCTCGCCGTGGGGCGACTGGGCAAGCTCCCGCCCATGACGATCCGAGACAAAGCCATCCTTTGCGGCTTGTATCTTTCGAAGTTCGACCAAGCAGGTTTGGCCGCTTTGGGATTCGGATCTTTCAAAGAAGCTTTCAATGCGCTGGGCGCGGCAATCGGAGCGAAGCCAGCATCCATCAAAAACTATCGCGACGAGTTTGATCCGCTGCATCCGGGAAATCCCCGTCAAGGCTGGAAAAGACCCTTGCGCAAGCATTGCGAGACAATCCGGAATCGCTTTGAGGGCGCTGAAATGGGCTCTCTTGCGGAAACTCTCAAGGCCGCTCTTTACCAAGGAGGTGACCTCGATCTGATCGTCGAGAAGAGCGGCTTCGAGGAGGAAACCTTCGCCAAGCGCCTGATCACCGGACAAGCGGCCGAGCGGTACTTTTCAGATCACTTCCAGGAACATCCGATATTCCATGGCTTCGAATTGTATGATGTGACGCAGCGCGGCTGCGGCTTCGATTTCAAGCTCACCCGGGACGCTCGTGACGAATTTCTCGCCGTCGAAGTGAAGGGGCTGAGCGCAAGAGCCGGTTCCATATCCATGACCGACAAGGAGATGAGGGTCGCCCGCTTGTTGCGGGACCGATACTTCCTTTTCGTGGTCAGCAATTTCTCTGACGTGCCGGAGTCGAGGTTTTACCGCGATCCGTCCGCCCTTGAGGCGTTTTTCTCACCTCTCGAACGGACGGTCCGGCAAATGACCTGGGTCGCCCGGGTCTAACAAAAAAAGCAGGTCCCATCGCGGGGACCTGCTTTGTGAAAAGACGGCACGGCGGGACCCGCCTTACTTCACCTTCACCGTGACCGAGTCCTTGGTCTCGATCTTCATGCCTTCGACGCCCTTGAAGGCGGCGGCGACTTCGGCGGGGCTCGACTCCTTGAGCGCGTCGAGCTTCTTCATGTGGGCCGGGTTGGCGAGCAGCTTGCCGAAAGCCATGTCCATCAGGGTGATGGTGTTGCCTTCGACATGGGTGGCGTCGGTCTCGGCGATGCCGTCGACGATCTCGACCTTGAGCGACATCTTCATGTCCTTGAAGACGCCCTGCATCATCGCGAGCGCCTGCGGGTCGGGCTCCGCGGCATCCGGGGCATCACCGCCTTCGGCCGGCTTCTTGGCGGCGGCTTCGGGCTCGGGATTGACCAGGGTCAGCACGCCGCCTTCGTATTTGAAGGTCATCGGGTTGTTCGCGGGCTTGTCGCCTTCGGCGTCCGGGGCATCGCCGGGGGCGCCGGGAGGGCCCATGTCCTTGCCGGCGTCGGACATTGCCTCGCCGGAGGTAAACTTGACCTTGTTGATGTCCTTGAATTTGAAAACGACGCGACCGCCGATCCGGCCGTCCTTGTCGATCTTCTCGACCTTGTCGACGGTGACGCCTTCGCCCATCTTGGTGGCGGCGGCAGCGGCTTTCTTGGGGTCGTCGAACTTCGGACCGCTGCCGCCCGGCGGCATCTGGGCCATCATCGCGCTGGCTTCGGCGCTGAAGACGGTTTCTTCGGTGATGGTGCCGCTGCCGTCCTTGTTGAGGCGGATGGTGGCGGAGTGTTCCAGGCAGGAGCTGGTGAGCAGCGCGAGGAGGCCCGCGCAGACGAGGTGGAGGGTAGTTTTCATGTTTCCCGGGTAGCGTGCATGACTGCGGGGCGTTGACAAGAAATCCCGTGTGGCGAATCCCGTTGCCGCCGCGCCGCCGATGTCGCTATCCTCATCCCGCCGCGATGGAGCCCGCCGTTGAAATCCGTAATCTGGTGAAGGAGTTCCGCCCGGCGGGCCGCAAGGAACCGCTGCGTGCGGTGGACGACGTGTCGCTGAGCATCGGCGCGGGCGAGGTTTACGGACTGATCGGGCCGAACGGCTCGGGGAAGTCGACCACCATGAAGGCGCTGCTCGGGCTGGTGCAGCCGGATTCGGGAAGCTGCCGGATTTTCGGCAACGACTCGCTGCAAGTGGACTCCCGCCAGCAGGTCGGCTTCCTGCCGGAAAATCCCTACTTTTACAAACACCTCAGCGGCGCGGAGACCTTGCGCTTTTACGGCAAGCTCTGCGGGCTGCGCGGCCCGGCGCTCGAAGGGCGGGTGAAAGAGCTGCTGGAACTGGTGGACCTCAGCGAGGCGGGCAACCGGCGGCTCGGCGGGTATTCGAAAGGCATGCTGCAGCGGATCGGCCTCGCCCAGGCGCTGGTCCAGGAACCGCGGCTGGTGATCCTCGACGAACCCACGGCCGGGGTCGATCCGATCGGCTCCCGCCAGATCCGCGACCTGATTTTCGACCTGAAGAAGCGCGGGATCACGGTGTTCCTCTGCTCGCACTTGTTAGAGCAGGTGCAGGAAGTCTGCGACCGGGTGGGCATCATCCACCGCGGCCGGATGGTGAAGGAAGGCCCGCTCGACGAGTTGCTGGCGGTGGGCGACCAGACCGAGATCATCCTGCGCGACGCCTCGCCGGAGCTGCTGGAAAAGATCCGCGCGCTGGTGACCTCCGACGGCGGCGCCGAGCTGCTGCGCGCCGGCCGGCCGCGAACCACGCTGGAGCGGCTGTTCCTCCGGGAGACGGCCGATCGCCGCAAGCCCTGAACCTTTCCTGTCCCGCCGATGAGCCGACCCGCGAAAAACCGCCCCCTCAATCCCCGCCGTATCGGGGTGATCACGCTGCACACCTTCACGCAACTGGTGCGGATGAAGGTGTTCTATTTCCTCGGCGTGTTCGCGGTGATCCTGCTCGGCAGCAATCTTTTCGAGATCCAGGACCTCGGCCGACCGGACCTGGAGGGCACCGACGTGCTGCGCTCGATCCGGAGCTGGTCGCTGGGGACGATGACCCTTTTCTCGGTGGTGATCGGGGTGGTGGCGACCGCGTTGCTGCTGCCGAAGGACGTCGAGGACCGCACGCTCTACACCATCCTCGCCAAGCCGGTGCCGCGGCTGGACTACCTGGTTGGCAAGCTGGGCGGGGTGCTGCTGCTGATCTTCGTCTCGCTGCTGGTGATGGACCTGCTGATGGCCGGCGTGCTGGCGCTGCGGACGAACCTGGTGGTGGCGGAGCAGGTGGCGGCGGTGACGGCCGCCGGGTGGCCCGCCGCCGAGATCGAGGCCCTGCGCCAGGACACCCTGAACCAAGGGCCGACCTGGAGCCTGCATGGCGCGGTGTTCGTCGTCTTCCTGCGCGCCGCGGTGATCGCCTCCACCGCGATGATGATCTCCACCTTTTCGACCAGCACCTTGTTCACGACGATCACCGGCTTCCTGATGTATTTCATCGGGAACTTCCAGGCGGAGGCCCGCGGCCTGTATTTCGGCGAGGGGGTCAGCCCGCTGGAAAAGGGCGCCGGGCTGCTGGTGGCGACGATTTTCCCGGACTTCCAGCTCTTCAACGTCATCGACACCCTGATCGAAGGCGGCCACTTCCCGGACGGCCGGCTGGCGATGCTGATCGGGCTGAGTGGCTTTTACGTGGTGCTGCATCTCTTCGTCTCGTGGATCGTTTTCGCCGAAAAGGAATTCTGAGATGAAATCCCGCCGCCGTCCGCTGTTCACCGCCGCCGCCGTCCTGCTCGCCGCAGGGGCGTTGCGGATGCCTCTGGAGCAGGCGATGACCGAGGATTTCCGCGAGCAAGGCCTGCTTTCCCGGCCGCTGGAGCTGGGGCTGAAGGAGAAGCTCGGCCAGAACAGCTCCGCCATCGCCCTGGCCGGCCTGCGCACGCTGGTGGCCACCTTTACCCATCTGAAGGTCACCGAATATTTCTCGCAGCAGAAATGGCCCGACCTGGAAAAGGCGATGAACACCACGGTGCAGCTCGCACCCCGCGGGACTTATTACTGGGACATCGGAGCCTGGCACATCGGGACCAATGCCTCGACCCACTACCGCTCGGAAGCCGGCCTGCCCGAGCTACGGGCCCGGGCGGAGGCGCGGCGCTGGGTGATCAAGGGACGCGAATTCTACCAGCGCGGCATCCGCAACAACCCGGACGACTGGCGGCTCCACGCGGCGCTGGGGAACCTCTGCTCGGACGTGTTCCGCTACCCGGATGACGCGCTGGCGGCGGAAGCCTACGCCGGGGCCATCGCCACCGGAAAAGCCCCGCCGGGGGTGCGGCGGGCCCTGATGATCGCCGAAGTCCGCGTCGGCAAGAATCCGGAAAAGTCGCTGGCCGAGGTGCGCGAGCTCTTGAAAGTGCCCGCCAACCGGGTGCCGACGCTGCTCTGCATCCGCTACGTCCTGGAGCAGAAGGTCCATCCCTCCGACGATCCGGTCGGCCGGGCGGTCGAGATTTTCGGCAGCCAAGAGAAAGCCCTGCGCAATTTGGGCAGTTATTTCCTGAACATCTACGACCGGCTTCCGATGGAGGGGGTGGAAACGGCGGTCCGTCTGCTAGAGTATCATCGGGGCATCCGGCCCGAGGACCCCCGGAGCCATATCAGTCAAAGAGACGCCCTGCCGGCGCGACCGACACGGTACCGCTAGACCGGGTTTGACTCGACAGCCGCCCGGACCCTCCCCTAAGCCTCTCCCCGCCGACTCTTCCCCATGCGAATCGCTCTCTTTGGTGACATCCACGCCAACCTCGAAGCCCTCGAGGCGGTGCTGGCCGATGCTGCCGAGCAAGGTTGCACCGATTATGTCTGCATGGGCGACGTGGTCGGCTACAACGCCGACCCCGTGGCCTGCCTCGAACGCGTCCGCGCCATGGACTGCCCGGTGGTCAAAGGGAACCACGACGAGGACGCTTCCGGCAGCCATTCGCTGGAATCGATGAACCCGGTCGCCGCGGCCGCCCTGGAGTGGACGCGCGTGCAGCTCAGCGACGAGCAGCGGACCTGGCTCCGCCGCCTGCGGATGGTCCGGCAAGTCGAGGATTTCACCGTGGTCCACAGCACCTTGGACCAGCCGGCGCATTGGAACTACGTGACGAACCGCTTCGACGCGATGTCGAACTTTTCCTACCAGTTCACCCAGGTCTGCTTCCACGGCCACACCCACGTGCCGCGGGTTTACGTCAAGACCGACAAGGTCCAGGAAGTCCCGGCCGAGTCGGTGATGATTGAGGACGGCTCGAAATACTTCATCAACGTCGGCTCCGTCGGCCAGCCACGCGACGGCGACTGGCGGGCCTGCTACGCGATCTACGACCTCGACCACCGGATGATCGTCTTCCGCCGCGTCGAATACGACATCGAGACGACCCAGCGGAAGATCCTAGAAGCCAAGCTGCCGTCGATGCTCGCCGAACGCCTCGCCGACGGCCGATGATCGAGGTCGCTGCCGGTCTGATTCTTGACGAAGCCGGCCGCCTGCTTGCCTGCCGCCGGCCGGAGGGCAAACACCTCGGGGCGAAGTGGGAATTTCCCGGTGGCAAGGTCGAGGACGAGGAAAGCCCTGCCGGGGCGCTGGTCCGCGAGCTGGAAGAAGAGCTGGGAGTGACCGTGGACATCGGCCAAGCGCTGACACCCGTCGTCTGGGACTATGGCCGCGGGCCGATCCGGCTGCATCCTTTCGTCTGCCGGATCGTGGCGGGGGAACTTCATCCGCATGAACACGAGGAGATCCGCTGGTGTGAAAAAGACGATCTCGGCGAACTCGACTGGGCGGCGGCGGATGTGCCGGTTCTGGAGGAGTGGAGCCGTTTGTTGCAGCCGCCACGCGTCGGGTGAGCCGGACCTGCGGTCGCCCCGTCAAAGCATCACCGCTGACAATTCCGCCAAGCGCCCTGCAAGGTCCGCGCCTGCCGGGGTCTCCGGCAATGCATCGAGATCCGCGAGCTTCCAGCGGAATACCGCATTGTAGCCGTCCCACTCGCCCTCCGCCCCGGTGTCGCGCATCCAGCGCAGTGCCTTGCGGTTCTCCGGCACGGTGTAACCGCTGAAGCGCTCGATCCCGTGCCGGTAGGCCACCAGCCAAAGCACCGCCAGCAGCAGCGTCGCCACCCCGCGGCCTTGGTCGGCGTCCAGCACCGTAACGGAGAACTCGGCCTCCGCCGGATCGGTGTCCGAGCGCCAGAAACTTGCCGCTCCCATGCCCGGAAAATCGTCACGCGCCGGGTCGAAGACCGTCCAAACCGCGTGTTCCGGCGGCGAGCCGGTCAGCAGCCGGTCCAGCATCGCATCCCCGATCACTTTCCCCTCGCGCACCCAGAACCGTTGGTAGCGCGCCTCCGGCGACAGCCGTCGATAGCCCTCCGCCACCATCGCCCGGTCCGCCGGCGTCAAGGGCCGCACCACCACCGGCGTGCCATCGCGCAGGGTGAGATCAAGTCGTTCCGGAATCATCTCCCCCACCCAAGCGCAGGGACAGCGGTAGCGCCACCCGCGAGTTCCACGAGATTCAGATGGCCGATGGCAGATGGCAGATGCTAGATCCCGGCGCGCTTCAACACCGAAGGGCTCCAATCTCCCATTCTCCAATGCTTCTCGAAATCTGTGTTGATTCCCTCGACTCCGTCATCGCCTGCGCCGAAGCCGGGGCGGACCGGATCGAACTCTGCGCTTCGCTCACCGAAGGCGGCCTGACTCCCAGCGCCGGCATCCTCTCCCAAGCCCGCGCCCTGTTTCCGGGTGAGATCGCCTTCATGATCCGCCCGCGCGGCGGCGACTTCGCCTACCGCCCGGAGGAAATTTTTTCCATGGCCGCCGACATCGAACTCGCCCGCGACCTCGGGGCGGATGCCGTGGTGTTCGGCTGCCTCGAACCCGACGGGGCGCTCGACCTTTCCGCCATCGAAACCCTGCTTGATGCATGCGACGGCTTTCCTGCCGTCTTCCACCGCGCCTTCGATGTCTGCCGCGACCTCCCCGGCGCCCTCGAAATCCTCGCCGAACTCGGCTTCGAGCGCATCCTGACCAGTGGCGGCGCGCCCTCGGTGATCGAAGCGCTCGACCCCATCGCCGCGCTCGTCCAGCAAGCCGCCGGCCGGATCGACATCCTCCCCGGCGGCGGTATCAAGGCCGACCAGGTCGCGGAGATCATCCGCCGCACCGGCGTCAACCAGATCCACCTCTCTGCCCGCACCCTTCAAGGCAGCGCCATGACTTGGCGCCGGCCCGACATCCCGATGGGTGCCGCGACCGTGCCCGGAGAATACGAGCGCAGGATCGCGGACGTCGGCCTGATCACCGCCGCCCGGCAAGGCCTTGGTCAAGCCCGGGCCGAATGAGCGCCGCCCGCCCGCTCGGCTCGCCCCGGACAACTTCTGGCCTCTTCCCATTGATCTCCAGCTATTTACAGGACTTCAACGGGTCACCTTACGACTGAATGCCTGGCATATAGTTGTCTGGCATATAGTTGTGAAGGTGTCACACCCTTGATCGGACCACTTCCCTTTGTTGTCTGCGGTGCTCACGGACCGAAAGTTAAGCTCAAGCCTCTACACAATTAGCTCCGATTCATCCGGTGGCGGCGAACCTTGCTCAAGCCGGACGACTCGGAAAGCGACGGGAGAAGAGGAAAATCGACACCACGGTAAACGCGAGTGAGCCAATCAGGACGAAGGTCGATAGGTTGAGGAAGAAGGGTAGGAAGTCTTTTTCGGGCTTGAACCTGCTGCGGGCGATCATCACCCCGCAATAGCCGAGATAGCCGGTGGCATCGGCAAGATACATCAGGAACCCGATGTTGCCCTTCTCGCGGGTGAGCGCGATCAAGCGCTCGAATACCGTGGTGTGCACGGCCACGTAGGGCAGATACATGCCGACCCCGAGCAAGACCATGAGATGAAACGGTTCGAGCATCCCGCCGTGCCAGGCGGCGACCGTGGCGAGCGCAAGCAGGAGACCGCCCGCACAGGTCCACAGCGAGGTGAGGAAACCGCGGCGGTTGTCCCGGATGAGGAACACGGCACCATTGACCACCACGACGGCAAGCCCGACCCAAAACTCGGAACGGGTGAAAACGCCTGGACTACCGCCGAAGCCCAGACTGCGCCAAATTTCAGGAGCAAAGTCCGCCCTCACGCTGCGGAGGACCGTAATGAGCAGATAAACCATCAGGATGGAGACCAGGGCGAAACCGTGTCGCCGGAGCATCGCCATCCGCTCACGGCCGGTCATCGGCGTGCGTTCGGAGCGGGAGGCGATGTCTTCGCCGTCCGGCGGCGGAATGCGGCGGAGCATCCAGACGAATGCAAAGAGCGGGAGGATGAAGATCGCCCCCGCGGCAACAGGCATCCAGACATCGGGAACTCCCGAGTTGAGAAGCGTCGTGCCGACCGACTTGGCGACCCCGTCCGCCAGAATAAAGCTGGCGCAAAGGCCCGCGACGAAGAATTCGGTCATGCGCCGTCCTTCCAGAAAGCCGAGGACCAGACCGAAGACCATGCCGAGGGGCAGGCCGTTGCAGAAAAGCCAGAAGGTATTGTAGGGCGCGGGCGTGAGGGCGAAACCCAGCAAGGCGACCTGGGCGATGCCAATGAGGGCTAACAGGAAGTTCGCACGCTTCTGCGGCTCCATTTCGGAGACGATCTTGATCCCGATGATCTTCGAAACGGTGTAGCCGAGCACTTGGGCCGTGATCAGCCATACCTTGAGGGAATCTCCCCAAGGCGTGCCGGTGTATCCTGCAGCGGTGAAGGGTTTGCGAAACCCATACATGCAGGCATAGGTGCCGAATGCTGCCACGACGCACCACGCGGCGAGGATGGCGGGGCGGCGGCCCAGCCACGAGGAAAGGGAAGGTGTCGATGAGACTGTGGACATGATGAAAACGGGCTCAATGTTCTACCACGGTAGCGACCAAGTCTTCTCGTGGGTGAAGAACTTGATCGCCTCGATCACCCCTTCTTTCACGCCGAGTCCCGAATCGCGGGTGCCACCGAAGGGCGTCATCTCCAGCCGGTAGCCCGGGACTTCGTTCACATTGGTAGTTCCCGCCCTCAGTTCCTTACAGGCCTTCATCGCGAGCGAGAGGTCGTTGGTGACAACCCCGCCACTCAGGCCGAAGGGGCCGGAGTTGTAGTAAGCGATCGCGTCGTCGAGGTCGCGGATCGGGATGATCGGTGCCAGCGGGCCGAAGCTTTCGCAGGCCACCATCTCGGCCTCGCGCGGGACATTGGCGATCACGGTCGGCTCTAACAGCGCACCCCGGCGGCCGCCGCCGTGGAGGACTTCGGCGCCCATGGCGACCGCGTCCTTCACCCGCCGCTCCAACTCGGCCGCCGCGGCTTCGTGGATCATGGTACCGACCACCGTCGCGGGGTCCTCGGGGTCGCCGCAGGGATACTCGCAGCGGACCAGGTCGGTGAAACGCGCGGTGAAGGCATCGAGGATGCTTTCTTGCACAAGGATCCGCTTCACCGCGGTGCAACGCTGACCGGAGTTACGGAAGGATCCCTCGGCGGCGAGCTTCGCGGCGAGGTCGAGGTCCGCATCCGCCAGCACGATGAGTGGCGAATTGCCGCCGAGCTCCAGGCAGATCCGCTTGTAGCCGCAGGTCCGGGCGATGTGCTTGCCGATCTCCACCGAGCCGGTGAAAGTGACGATCTCCACGCGATCGTCGGTGATCATCGGCGTGACGATGTCGTCGATGCCGCCGACGAAGAGGCTGAGCATCGGCCCCGGCAGCCCGGCCTCGTAGAGGACCTCGGCGAACTTCAGCGCGGTCAGCGGGGTGCGGTCGGAGGGCTTCAGCAGCACCGGCGCGCCGGCCGCGATGGCCGGGGCGAGCTTGTGGGCGACCTGGTTCAGCGGGTGGTTGAACGGCGTGATGGCGGCCACCAGCTCGACCGGATAGCGCGAGGTGAAGATCTTGCGCGGCTTGCCGATGGGCGAGATGTCGCAGGAGAAGATCCGGCCGTCGTCGCGCAGCGCTTCCATCGCCGCGAAGTCGAGCACGTCGGAACTACGAGTGGTCTCGTACTTCGCCTCGCAGATCGCCAGTCCGGTCTCGCGGGTGATCAGCGCGGCAAACTCGTCGCGCCGCTCCGCCAGCAGCACTGCGGCCTTGCGCAGGATGTCGTGGCGGTCGCGGCGGGTCAGCGATTCGTTCGGAAAGGCCAGCGCGGCGGTGATCGCCTGCTCCAGGTGTTCCGGGCCGATCAAGGCGGCGGTGCCGGTCAGCGAGCCGTCCCAGGGATAGCGGACTTCGAGCGTGCGACCGGTGGTGACCGCCTCGCCGGCAATGTAGGAAGGAAGATGGATCGGAAACGGCATGGTCAGGGAGTGATGGAAACGCGGCGGCCGGGGCGGACGGTGGCGGATTCGAAGGCGTGCTCGATGTCCTCAAGCGCGAAGGCCCCGCCGGCCAGGGAGGCGAAGGGAAAGCGGTCGCCGGTGTCGGCGAGGAACTCGACGGCCACGACCAGATCTTCCGGCGCGTAGTTGTGCAGGCCGCGGAGGGTCAGCATGCGGCGGACGAGGTCGTTCGGGTCGATACTGACCGCTCCGCCCGGCGTGATAGTGCCCGCGATGACCGAGACGCCGCCGGTCCGGGTGGCGGCGAAGGCGTCGGCGACCGCGGCGGAAGAACCGGAGAACTCAAGCGTGACATCCGCCCCGCGGCCCTTGGTGAGATCACGGGTATCCGAAAGAAGGTCGGCGGGTTCGCAAAAGTGGCTCGCGCCGAAGTCCCTCACGGCGGCCGAGCGGCCGGGATCGAGATCACAGGAGATGACCTCCGCCGCCCCCAGCGAGCGGGCCATCGCCGCGGCGGTCAGCCCCAGCACCCCGCAGCCGAGGATCGCCACGGTCGCTCCCTCCACCGGTCCGGCGAGGCGGAATGCGGCTGCCACGGTGGCCACTGCGCAGTTGGCCGGCGCGGCCAGCGTGTCGGTGAGTGCATCGGGAAGTTTCACGATGCCGGTGCCCGGGGTTAGCAGGCAGCACTCGGCAAAGCCGCCGCTGAACTCGCGGCCGGGAGCGATCGGGCAGTGGCCGTATTTGAAAAGATGCTCGCATTTCTGCGGCAGGCCCCGGGTGCAGAAAAAGCACTCGCCGCAGGAAGCTGCCAGCGTCCACGTGATGCGGTCGCCTTCTAACAGCATCTCTCCCCGCAGATCGACCCGTGGTGCGCCGGGACCGAAGGCCACGATGCGGCCGACGATTTCATGCCCAAGGACGCAAGGCACCGGTTCCTGCCGACGGCCGTGCCAGGTATGCAGGTCGCTGCCGCAAATCGTGCTGCAACTAATGTCCACGAGCACCTCCCCGCGTCCCGGCGCGGGCACCGGAAACTCCCGGAGATCGAAGGGATGGCCGTGGCCGGAAAAGACGGCGGCAAGGGCAAGGCCGCCGGTGCGTTCGGTGTTCATGCGGTTCTGCGGATAAAGGAAAACATCACCACCGGCAGGGTCCGGACGCGCGCCCGGTGGAATGCCTGTTGGTTCGGGTTTCCGTCATCAGAATGGAGTCTAGATGCGTGTCCAAGAGAGCTATCCGACACCACCGGCGTCACAAGGCGAAAGTTTCCCTGAAACGGAAATGTTGCATTCTGAGAAACACTTTCTAGTTGGTTTTCGTACGCCCCCGGAACACCGTGCCCTCGGTCTCCGCCTCCACCGGCGGCGCTCCGGAAATCATTCGCACCCGGCCCCTTTCCGCCATCGATGATCCTGTCCCGCCAACTCCGACCCTTCGTTCCCGCGCTGATTCTCGCGGCGCTCCCGCTTCACCACGCCACCGCCCAGACCGGACCGATGGTCGGCACGGTGAAAACCACTGAAGCCCGCTTTCTCTACCGGCCGGGAGCCGTCGAGAAAACCCTCCGCCTTAGCGTGCTGAACGCCGCCGGTCAGGTGGTCGGCAGCAGCGATGCCACCAGCCCCGCAGCCGACGATCACGTGGCAAAGTTCCACGTCACCGGCCTGAGCGCGGCGACTCGCTACACCTACCGCTTGGAAGACATCACCGGGGGAACCGCCGTGCCGATCGCCGGACCGGAGGACGGTTTGAAATTCTCCACCCCGCTGGCCACCGGGACGAAAGGCGTCGTGACCGCAGCCTTCGCGTCCTGTGCGAACGCCAGCGCCGAGCCGGTGTGGCAGCGCATGGGCCTGCTCGGCATCGACCAGCTCTTCCTGATGGGCGACACGCCCTACATCGACACCGCCGACCTCGCGAGCATCCGCACCAAGCACCGCGCCTTCCTCGAAACGCCCTTCATGGCCTCGCTGATCCGCAGCACGCCGACCGCCTCAGTCTGGGACGACCACGACTTCGGCCTCAACAACGGCAACGGCGTGAGCTTCGCCGCCGGCAAGCCCAACACCCGCCGCGGCTTTGTCGAATACCGGGCGCACGAGCAATTCGGCACGGGCACCGAGGGCATTTACAACAAGCTCGACCTCGGGGTGATGGAGGTCTTCCTGCTCGATCCCCGCTGGTTCTCCGAAACCGGGCCGTCGCCGGTGGACCCGGCCAAGCGCACCGGCTTCGGGCCCGCGCAGTGGCAGTGGCTGTTAGATGCCCTCGCCGCCTCCCGCGCGCCCTTCAAGGTGCTGGCGATGGGCGAGATCTGGCAGGACAAGAAGAACAGCGAGACCGACGACCAGTTCACCTATTGGTTCGAGCGCGACGCATTGTTCAAGTTCATCGGCGACCGGAAAATCCCCGGCGTGGTTCTGTTAGGCGGCGACATCCACGTTTCCCGCCACCTGATCCACCGCCAGCGGCTCGGCTACGACCTTCACGACTTCATCACCTCGCCCGCCCACACCTCGGTCATCCCGTCGCTCGATGTCCCGCATCCGGACCTCGAATGGTCGTCGCAGGAGTCCCGTCAGTTCCTGACCCTCACCGCAGACACCCGCGCCCATCCGGCGGTGCTGACCGCACGCTATCTCTTGCACGATGGCACCGTGCAGCGCGAGGTGGTGATCCCCTACGACCAGCTCACCCCGAAGGCCGGCGCGGGTCTCGGCAAGGACCTGCGTGCGTGGTGGAACTTCGACGGCGACCTGGAAAACGAAAGCGTTCTCGGTGCGCGGATGAACGCCACGGCGGTGAACGGCGCGACCGTCATCGCGGACGGCGGCCTGCGCGGCGGGGCAGTGGAATTCGCGCGCAATGCCTCGCAGTATCTGGTGATCGGCCGCAGCGCGCTGGACGACAACAGCGCCGGCCACAGCGTCTCCCTCTGGTGCAAGCCCGCCAGCCTCCCGGCCCACGGCATCAGCGAACGGCACTTCCTTTTCGAAAGCACGCTGGGCGGCACGGTGAGCAACGATTCCGCCTTCACCCTGTCGCTCGGATTCCAGCCGGCGGATGATTCCGCGAAGATCAACCTCGAGCTGCATACCCAGAACGTCCAGGCCTCGGCGACCGTCGGTGCCACGCCGGTCGCGGTGGCTCACGGACCCTTTCCTTGCGTGCTGGACCGCTCGCTGTTCACCGGCCGCTGGGCCCATGTCGTCATGACCTATGACAGCACTCATCAGCGGCTCTATGTCGATGGCGCGGAAGTCGCGGCCCACCTTTTGCCCCAGCAAGGTCCCGCGTCGGAGAACGGCGGGCTGGTACTCGGCGGCCACCGCGCCGGCACCGGCCGGAACTACGACGGCCGGCTGGACGAAGTCGCGATCTGGTCGCGGGTGCTCGCCCCGGCGGAAATCACCGCCCTGCATCACGGCGGGAGTCCGGAGGCGCTGCCGGTCGAGGTCTCCGCCGCGGACAACGAAGATGGGACTTCAAAAGACTAGACCCATCGGCTCGCTGACCGCCGCCCGGCCGCCGGGTGCACAGCCTTGACCGCCCGGCCGCCGCGAGCGCAGCTTCGGCGCACAGATGAATCTCGTCGAACTCGCCTCCCGGATCAAATCGGCACGCCTCGCGCGCGGCTACACGCTGGACCGCGTCGCCGAGCTTTCCGGCCTCGGCAAGGGCCTGCTGTCCAAGGTCGAGAATTTCCGCGTCACGCCATCGCTCCCGACGCTGGCGAAGCTCTGTGAGGCGCTCGGCCTGAGCCTGTCCGAGCTGTTCGACGGCCTCGACGAGAAGCCGAAGCTGAGCATCATCCGCTCCGGCGAACGCAAGGAGATCGAGCGCGACCGCGACCAATCCGACATCAAGTACTTCGCGCTGGCCCACGGCCGGCCGGACCGGAACATGGACCCCTTCGTACTGGAAGTCCCGGCCGCTGGCGGACGCCGGGAGCCGATGCCGCACGAAGGCGAGGAGTTCCTTGTGGTGCTGAAGGGGAATATCTCTTTCGAGTACAACGGCGAAGTCCATGCGCTCAAGGAAGGCGACGCCGCCTACTTCGACGCGGAGGTCGACCACCGGGTTTTCAACCCGAGCGCGAAGGACGCGAAGATCCTCTGCGTGTTCCTCGGCCGGCCGATGTGAGGGCCCTCAGACCTGGCAGGCGAAATGGAACACGTCGAAGTTCCGCGGATCGCCCTCGACCAAGCGCTTCAGCTCTGGCGTGAGCGGCTTGGAGATCACCAGCGGCACCAGTTCCTCGTAGCGTCCGCCGTGGGAACGGAGGCCGCCCTTGAGCACCGACAGGTCGTGATGCTCCGGTGACTTGCCGACCACGACATCGCGGCCGGAGAGCACGACCAGGTCGCCGATGCGGTCCGGCGCGAGCTCCAGCTTGTCGACCGCTTGTTCGCGGGTGAGGACCTCGGTGATGCCTTCCTGGGCGAAGAGATACTCCGCGACTTCACTCCGGATCGACGGGTCTTCCAAATGCACCATGACCAGCGAGCCCAGCGCGCCGTGGTGGACGACGTAAGGATCGGTGATCGGGCAGATGACGCGCAGATTGTCGCCGAACTTCGCCCGCAGCAGTGACTCCACGAAGATCACCTTGGGACTTCCGTCGGCCTTGTTCTTCGCGTTCATGCCGTGGTCGGCGGTCAGGGCGACGGTGCAGCCGGCGTCTAACAGACGGCCGATCGCCCCATCGATCCTCGCATGGAAGTCCAGGATCTCCGGCGCGTCGGGGCTGAACTTGTGCTGCATGAAATCGGTCGTCGAGAGGTAGAGGAAATCCGCCACGCCCTGCTCCGCCAGCGCGGCACCGGCTTCGAGCACGTAGATCGAGGCATCGCCCGAATAGATCTCCGGCCGCGGCTTGCCGATGATTTCCATGGCGTTGTCGATGCCGTGGGTCGCCTTCTTCGCCTCGTCCACTTTCTCCGACGAGAAGACGATGCCGCCGCGCTCGACCAAGCCGTCGCCGAGGACGGTGCGCAGCTTTTCCTTCGCGGTGATGAAGGCGACCTTGCGACCGGCATCGGCCGCGGCGGTCAGCAAGGTCCCACAGCGGCGGAACTCCGGGCCGTTCATCATGACTTCCTCGCCGGTCTCCGGATTGAGGAAGAAGTTCCCGCAGATGCCGTGAACCCGCGGGGCGACGCCGGTGACGATCGAGGTGTTGTTGACGTTGGTGAAGGACGGCAGCGCGCCGCGGACGATGCCGCGCCAGCCGTCGCGTGCCATCGCGGCGAGGCGCGGCATCCGGCCATGGGCGATGGCGGTGCTGAGATACTCGTCGGCGCAGCCGTCGAGGCAGATCACGGCGATCGGATTCGGCGGCAGCGGGTAGCTGCGGCCGTTGGCTTGGAAGGTGGACATGAGAATTTGCGGAGGATCGTCGAAGGAAAGTCATGAAGGGGGGCCTGCCCCCCGAAGCTTCAGCGAAGGGGGCCTGCCCCCCGAAGCTTCAGCGAAGGGGGGGGTAGACGGATGAAAGCCGTTGAGCGAAGAATCGGTCGGCGAGGCCGAAGGACATCGTCATGCCGGTGCCGCCCACGCCGGTAGCGATGTGGACCCCGGGCAGCGGCTCCGCGCGGAACTCGGCATGGCCGGGGTACTTGGCGTAGATCCCGTGCCAGCGTTCGGCGATGGTCCAGTCGGGGAAATCATAAAGCCGGCGGATTTCGCGCAGCATCAGTTCGTCGATCTCCGCCTTGTCGAAGATCTCGATGTCTTTTCCGTATTCGTGCGAATCGCCGAGGACGATCGAACCGAAGCGGTCCTGCGAGGCCATGACGTGGATCCCGAAGCGGTCGAGCTCCGGCGATTCGCGGGCGATCCGCTCTTTCACCGCACGGAGCGTCGGGCAGATCTCGAAGTTCGCGTAGTGGCGCAAGGTCAGCCCGCTGGCGAGCATCGGCCCGAGCTGCCAGCCGTCCGGCTGCGGCACGGTGCGCATCATCTGGAGCTTGCAGGGCTTCATCGGCGCCGCGGCGAAGACTTCGGGGAAGAGCGTTTCGAAGTCGTGGCCGGAGCAGACGAAGATCTCATCGAACGCGTGCTTGTCGCCACTGCCGGTCCGCAGGGATCCGCTGCGGACCTCGGCGACGGCGGTGCTCCAGTGGAAGCGGACACCGTATTTCTCCGCCAGGAATCCCGGCAACGCGGCCAGCACCTCGCGCGGGTCGACATTGATCTCGGTCGGGCTGAAAAGTGCGGCCTTGGTCACGCCGCGCCGGATCCCCGGACAACGCTCCTCCGCGGTCGAGCGGGTCCACAGTTCGCAGGCATAGCCGAGGTCGCCGCCGAAACGCACGAACTCCTCCAGCACCGCTGCCTCGTCATCGCGGTCGACCACATGGACCGAGCCGGTGGGCCGCGCGTAGATGCCGGCGGCCGCGACCACTTCGAGCCACAGCTCGCGGCTGCGCAGCGCCACCGGATAGAGCTCCGCCGGCTGGCCGAGCGGCCAGAACATTCCGAAGTTCCGCACCGACGCGCCGCGCGCCTTGTCGCTGCGCTCGAACACCGTCACCTGGCTGCCGGCCCGCGCCGCGGCCCAGGCATGGGCCATGCCCACGATCCCGCCGCCCACGATTCCAACCTTGTTTTTTTTCATGCTCACGATGTTTCCCAAACGGTAATTTTTATTGTTCTTCGGGCAAGCAGGGATTTCCTGGTCCGCTGGCCGCCAAGGTGCTGACTGATCCAAACGGCGGAATCCCTGTCCTGCCATGGCAATATCGCAAGGATCTCTGGCATTCCCGCGTCACGGCGTCACGAGCGCCCCGCTCACCGGTGTCACGTTGACCGGACGCCGGGGCGATTCGCCATCGGCGCGGTGGATGAAGTACTGCGTGGCGCTCCCCTTCCGCGGCTCTGCCATCCCGGAAAAGCAGGGCTTCAAGGCACCGCCCGGACCGGCGAACAGCACCGAAACGCTGGCCGCTTTCGCGCCGTCGGGGAGGGTCAGCGAAAGGGTTTTGCCGGCTGCCAGTTGGAGGCGTTTCTCGCCGAAGACCAGCCCGACGGCCTGGGGCGAGACGTTGACGAAGCGGAAGACCCGCGGGTCGTGATCGGCGGGTAGGTCCGACAAGGCGAGCACCTCGGGCTTTTTCCACGAGTCGCCCGATCGCCAGAGCACGGCCAGGGTTTTCGCGCCGGCGGGACAAGGGATTTCCGCCCAATCGCCTTGTTCCGGATCGCGCAGCTTCACTTTTCCTCCCGCCGGAAAAACCTTCGCGGGCAGTCCGAGCATGCCGAGCTGGAGCCGGAACGCGGGGGGCTTGGCGTCTTTCTCCGCGGCGGCGGGCAGCCCGGCTTCCAGGGTCCGGGGCGGCACGCTGCCTTCCGGCGGATCGACTTCGCGCCGCACGCCGTCCCGGATCTCCTGGCGGAACGGCGGCAATTCGCCGAGCGCCAGCAAGCGCAAGCTGGCGGTGGGCGCCTCCTGCGCGGAGGCCAGCGCGGCGAGGATCGGGAGAAGGAGCAGGAGGGATCTCATTTCTTGGCTTTCTCTTTCTTGTCGAAGGTGAAGTGATCGAAAAGCAGGCCTTCGATGTCGTAGGCCTTCATGTCCAGGTGCCCGCCGAACGCGGTGACGTAGGTGAAGTGGTGGCCGGTCTTGACGTGGCGTTGGAAGGCCGGACGGTAGGGACCGAAGGACTCGAGCCCGCCGCCAGCCCCGCCGGTGATGAGATAAGTGGTGCCGTTCTTCTTCACCGGCTTGCCATGGCGGATCATCCAGGTCCGCTCGTAGGAGTGGATATGTCCGTTCCAGACGATGTCCACACCGTGTTTGTCGTAGAGTTCGATGATCGGTTTGGCGGCTGGTTCGCCCAGGGTCATCTCGGAAACGGGGTGCTTCCAGTCGTTGCCATAGTCGTCGTCCGACGAGAACGGGGGATGGTGGTGCATGCAGATTTTCCACAGCGAGGTGCTGGCGGCGAGCTCCCGGTCGAGCCAGCCGTACTGCTCGCTGCCGGGGCGGAGGTCCTTGTTGCTGTCGAGCATGAAGAACTGGATGTCGCCCTGCTTGAAGGTGTAGTAGTACTCGGGCTCGGGCAGCTTCACGTAGTCGTAGTAGTGCATCGAGTTCTGCTCGTGATTCCCGATCACGGGGTAGAACGGAATGCTGTCGATGAGCGGCCGCATGTGGGGGAAGAAGTGGTCCGTCCAGTGGCTCTTGTCGCTACCGGCGGTGACCAGGTCGCCGCCGATCATGACGAAGTTCGGGCGCAGTTCCCAAGCGGCCTCGGAGAGGCGCTTGAGCTTGTCGGGATTGGCCTGGGTGTCGCAGAAGACCACGAAGGCGAAGGGCGATCCCGGCTTCATCGCGGTCTGGAAGGTCTGCAGCTTCGTGTCATTCGACCCCGTGGGAAACGGCGAACGGGTCTTGAAGTAATAGAGCATCTCCGGCTCCAACCCGGTGAGGGTGACTTGGTGGATCAGCGACTCCTTTTCCTCAACGACGACGTTGGGGCAATCCGGCGACTTGCCCCACATCAGGGTGCCCTTGCACGGGAAGTTGGTCTCCCACATCACGGTCGCCTGCTTGCCGCGGACCCACTGGAGATAGGGCTCCACGATCACCGCCGGTTCGGCACCGGGCGGTTGCTCGCCGGGAAGCTCGCGGTATGACGAGCCGCGCTCGAATTCCTTCGCAACCCAGCCGCTGTTGGCACAAACCCCGAAGACCTTGACGTCGCCAATTCGTCCGTGATGGGGAAAGTTTTCGTTGGAGTCCTTGAAACCGCCGACCCAGGTTTCGGGATTCAGCGGCCAGAGGATCTCGCCGCTCTGTTCAAGCGTGGAGGCCACTTTCTGGCCATCGAGGTAAAGCCGGAGTTCGGTCCCGTCATAAGTCGCGGCGAGATGATGCCAGAGACCGGGTGTCAATCGCTTGCCGGTGGTCAGATAGGTCAATTTCCCGTCGCCGTCGTCCGCTCCCTTGGTGGCGAGCGCGACCATCGGCTGGCTGCCGAGGTAGCCGAGCGCGAGTCCGGATTCCCGGCCGCCGTCGTCGGCGATGCAGGAGATCAGGGCACCGTACGGCTGCGGCTTGTCGACGGTGAACCAGGTGCTCACCGAGAAATCGGTCACCGGTCGGAAGGCGGCGATGTTCTCCGGCTTGGTGTCGAGCCGGTGCGGGGTCTTGGCTCCGGCGAAGCGCAAGCCGCGGGCGTCGCCCTCTTCTTCGATGGGAAGCCCGCCGAGGATGAGTTCGGGGCCGAACTGCGGCTTCAAGCGGGCCGAGGTCGCGACCGCGTGCTCTTCGACCGGCTCGTCCGGGGACGCGGGCGGGTCGGGCGGCGGAGGAGGAGGATCGGGCAGCACCAGGTGTTGGCGGGTGAAGTTGTAGAAAAGGATGGGATCCGGCGTCGCTTCATGGGCGGACAGCACGGCCGGAAGGGCCAGCAGGAGAGAAAGGGTGACGGTTTTCATGGATAAGGGTGTGCCGGGTGGCGGGTTGGGAAAAGGATGGGGGCCGGCCGGGAATTTCCCGGCCAGCCCGTGGGGGGAGCTCGATGGATGGATCAGTTGGAACGCTCGATGCGGAGGCGGCCGAAGATCCGGGTCTGGCCTCCTGGTACGACGCCCGAGATCGTGGTGGCGTTCTGGGTGCCGATGGGGTCCCAGTTGGTCAGGTTGCCGGAGGTTTCCAGGATGTAGGTGATGCCGGGATCGGCGGCGGCCTCGGCGCCCTTGGCGTAGGACATGTTGAAGCCGGCTCCGTCCGGAGTGACGGCGGGCAGCGTGCTCAAGGTCGTCGGATTGAAGCCGAGCGCATACTCGACCAGGTCGGTGATGCCGTCCTTGTCGCTGTCGCCGTTTTCATTCGGGACCAGACCGAAGCCGCCGGCCCAGGTCTCGAAGCCGTCGAGCGGGGTGGTGCCGCTGAGCTTCACGTTGTCGACCGCCCACCACCAGTTGTTGCCGGCGGTGATCAGGCCGAAGCGGAAGCGAGCGGTGGTCGAGCCGGTCGGATTGAAGACCGGGATCGAGATCGTCTCGTTGGTGTTGTCCGGCTTGAAGTCGCCGCTGGCGGTGTCGGAGCTGAATTTCAGCAGTTGGCTCCAGGTGGTGCCGGCGTCGAAGGAGACCTCGACGGTCGCACCCTGCGGGGCTTCGTAGCGCCAGCTCGAATCGAAGGTGAGGACGGCGGAGTTCACCGCGGCGTCCTGCAGCGCGATGTCGGGCGTGCTGATGAAGGCGTTGTACTGGCCGGGCGCGTGGGCTTGGTCGTCCCATTCGTCCGGATCGGCGATCATCGCGGCACCAGTGGATTTGGCGAACTGGGAGCGATCCTGGTCGTCCACACTCGCCCACCAGTCGTTGTCGGCGAAGGACCAGCCGGCCCATTCGGTCACACCGTCGCTGGCGGTTCCGGCACCGGGAACACCGCTGTCGTCGATGGTCCAGCCCGTGGGTGCGGTCTTGGTCCAGACATTGGTGCCGGCGGTGGCTTCGTCCACGTTCGGTCCGAGCGGCAGGCTGTTGAAGTCCTCGGCGAAGAGGAGCGTGTTGGCCTGTGGCACGTAGACGGTCACCTTCACTTCGCGGCTGGTCAGCGTCAGCGGCGTGGTGCCGGTGATCGAGACATCCACGCTGTAGTAGCCGGTGTCGGCCCCTTCGATGGCACCGAAGTCCAGGGTTGGGCTGGTCTCACCCGGCAGCGCGACTCGCGCGGCACCTTGGCCCTTGAACCACTGGTAGGAGATCGGGTCCAGCGAGTCCGCCAGCACCGCAAGCTCGGTCTGGGCTCCGGCTAGGGCGATCACGGGCTCCAGGTTGTCAACGATCACCAGGCCATCGACCTGCAGTTCGGCAGTGCGGCTGGTCAAGGTGCCGTAGTCGTTGGTGATCTCCACGCAATAGCCGCCGGAGTTCGCAGTCGGCGTGACCGCGTCCAGTGAGAGCGTCAGCGTGATGCGGCTGAGACCCGGCTGGCCTGCGGGGATGGTGTTGACTTGGACCAAGGCGGGATCGGTGTTCACCGAACCGGCGCCGACGATCGGCTGCTTGACGGCCGGGGTGAGCGGATCGTTGTCGTCGTCCACCAGCTTGAACCACTGGTAGCTCACGGTGTCGTCGTAGGACAGCACGACCGCGTCGATGAAGGCGTCCGTGCCCGCAACGACTCCCGAGGTGCCGGTCTGGTTGGCCGGCTGGAGGTCGAAGAGGAACGGCACCAGACGGATGGCGGCATTGCTTTGGATGCTGCCGGCCGGATTGGTGACGGTGACCCGGTAGTTGCCGGCGTCGGCCGGAGCGGGGGCGTTGATCGTGAGCTTGCTGGCGGGATCGGTGACCACGTCGCTGGTCACGGGAGATCCGCCGGGACCGGTCCAGGCGTAGGTGAAGGGACCGACGCCGTCCGGGGTGGTTTCAAGGCTCACGGCACCGCCGCCAGCGAGGACCGTCCGGCTGTTCGGCGCGGCGAGGATGTCCGCCGGCTGGCTGCCGGTGAAGACCACGAGGTTGTCGATGGCCCACCACCAGTCGTTGTCGGCCTGGGGCATCTGCCAGGTGAGTTGCATCGAGGTCGCACCCGTCGGGTTGGCGATATCGACGATCAAGCTCTCGTTGGTCGCGGCCGGCTTGAAGACACCGTCGCCCTGGGGATCGAGCGGATCGGTATCAGCAGAATCCGAGTTCCAATGGAACACCTTCTGGCGCGGAGCCCCGTCGAAGGAGACCCAGAGGATCGCCATCTGCGGGATCTCGGGCCGCCAGCTCGAGGAGAAGCGGGCTTTCACCGAGTTCGCGGCGCTGCCGGTGATGTTGATCGCCGGGCTTGCCAGCTCGGTGTTGTAGTGGATCACGCTGCCAAGATTCGACTTCTCGTTGACTTCGAGCGTCAGAGGGTCGTCCACAGGGAGGCTGTCTTCGGTGGCGTCGCCGCCGTCCGGATTGCCGACGTCATCCCATTCGTCCGGGTCCGCCACCGCGACGGCACCGCCGCCGCGGGTGAAGCGGACGCGGTCCTGGTTGCCGGCGGTGGAACTCCACCAGTCCGGATCAGCGAAGGTGAATCCTTCCCACTCCGTCGCGCCGAGCAGCGGGTTGCCGATGCCCACGACGTTGATGTTGTTGACCGTCCAACCGGCAGGCGCGATGGCGCTCCAGACGCCGGCCACCACCGGACCGGCACCGGTGTTGATGCCTTCCTGCACCGGGAAGCCGAGGGGGACGCTGTCGAAGTTCTCGGAGAAGAGGACCGTGGTCGGCAGCAAGGGGACCACGGCGAGGGAGAACTCCTCGCTGGTCACGGTGCCGGAAGCCACGGTGACGTCCACGCTGTAGACGTCCTCGCTCGCAACGCTCACCGGAGCGATGGTCAAGGTGGCGGAAGTTTGACCCGAAACCGGCACGCGGCCCGCGCCGGTTCCCTTGAACCACTGGTAGGTCGCGGTCGCGTCGAGACCGCCGCCCAGACCGACGCTCGCGGTGAAAGTGCTGCCGTCATAGACCGTGCCGCCGGTTGGCTGGATGTCGATGACGTCAACCTCGAGCAGCACTTCGCTGCTGCTGACGGTGGTCGATCCGGCGGTCAGATCCACGCTGTAGTAGCCCGCGTCGGCAAGGGTCGTGGCGGCGAGCGACAAGGTCGCCGAGGCCTGGCCGGGAATGGCGACCCTGCCTGCTCCCTGTCCCTTGAACCACAGGTAGGTGGCGCTGGCGGCCTGGGTCCCACCCGCCGTGACGGAGAGCGCGAAGGGGCTGCCTTGATAGACCGAGCCGCCAACCGGCTGGGTGGCGACGGCGACCGGGGTCTTCACCACGTCGAGGACCACCGCGTCGACATACCAGTCGTTGGCACCTTGGGCGACGTGACCGGTCCCTGCGACGACATCGACAATCGCGGAACGGGCGTTGGTCGGCACGCTGGTCTTGATTTCATAAAGCGCCCAGTAGTCCCGATCAATCCGGCTGTCCTCGGCTCCGTTGAGGAAGCTACCCGTGGCCAGATTTTGAGCCGTGTTGATCTGATTCGTGGTGACGCTGCGGTCGAGCAGGAAGGTCGTCCCCACCTGCGAGCCGGTGCCGTTGTCACCGTTGAAGAAGCGGAGGCGAACGGCCGGCGTGTTGCCATCGGAGACGTAGGAGGTAAGCCAGGCGCTGAAGGCGAAGGCGGCGGCACCGGAATCGATCTCGGCGAGGGTCACCGCAGAGGTGAGGAGAGCTTCGCTCACGATCTGCGTGGTGCCGCTGCCTGCCGGGAGACCGTGGAACTTGCTGCCGATTCCCAGAACGACGTCGTCATTGAAGCCGTAGGTCAGACTGTTGAAATCGAAGTTTCCGGTCGCGGCGGTGGACTGGGCACCGCCGGTGCCGGCGAGCTGGATGCCGGCAAGACCGGCGTAGGGGTGGTTGTAGAGCGTCGGGGCGTTGGACCAGTTGGTGTTCAGCTCGAAGCTGCCGTTGGTGAGCAGGCTGGCCGCATCGGCGGCGCCCGCGAAGAAGGTGGCTCCCGCGAGGAGGGCCAGCGAGTGGTTCGGTGGAATCAGGGATTTCATAGTTGTTTTCAGAAGTGGACGGTGGGTGATTGACCACTTGACTGCTTCTGTTAAAGCGATGATTTGCTACGGATAAGACAGTGAACGAATCGACAGGTTCCCGTTGCAAATCCGCTAACTCCCGGGGGCAAAACACCAATGACCCTACCCTCCAGCCCGGCTAGGGTGGCAGGTATGCACGCTGTCATTACCCCGGCCCGCAGTAGCGGACGCAAACTGCGGCAGTCCGGTTTCTCCCTTGTCATCACGCTCTCGATGCTGGTGCTGCTGACCACGGTGTCGGTCGGCTTGCTGGGGCTGGCGTCGATCAGCCTGCGCACGAGCGGGGCGTCGGAGCACCGCCGGATCGCCCAGGCCAACGCCCGGCTTGCCTTGCTTCTTGCGATCGGAGCCTTGCAAAAGCACGCGGGAGACGACCGGCGCGTCACCGGCGATGCGGCGCTTCTCGACGCCTCGCCGGATAGCGAGAACGCCGACGGGGTCACCGAGCCGCATTGGACCGGCGTCTGGCGCTCGACCCGCCCCGACGGGTCATCCTGGTACGAGCACGGAAGCAATGCCGGCGGCACGCTGGACCGCCGCTGGGAGAGCGATTGGTCTGCGGAAGACGAAGTGGAGGCTTGGCTGGTCTCGGGCAACGAAAACCAGGGCACGCGCCATGAACCCACCTCCGGCGGCAGCCGTGACTTCATCGAGCTTGTCTCGGAAGACGGAGCCGGCGGCGTGGCGGCCAACCGGGTGAGCGTGCCTCGCGTGGCCTTAGGCAAGGCGAACGAAGAAAGCGGCGGCTACGCCTGGTGGGTGGGAGACCTGGGCACCAAGGCGAACCTCGCGACACCGGATCCATACGCGGATCAGGAGCTGGAGCCGAGTGGGGGCGAAGGCTGGCGGCGGGTGATGATGGCGCAGGATGCCGAGCACCCGGAAGATCCGCTGGCTGCCGAAATCCGCCCGCTGCTGGTGGATCGCAAGACCCTTGAACTTGCGGCCGGCAAGGACCAGGCGGAGGGCTTCCACGACTTCACCACTAGCTCCGCCGGCGTGCTCAGCAACACGCTGGAAGGCGGCCTGAAGCGCGATCTCTCCGTTTACCTGGCAAGCAACGGCAGGGTGGCCGCCAAGTCGGCCGGCGGCAAAATGCTGGCGGGCTTGCAGGACAGCGACAATCTGGTCGGGCCGGCCAACGTGGCCGACGCCGAGGCCCGCGATATCAGTTTCGCCCGCTACCGGCAGCGGATGGTCTCGCCGAAATTCGGTCTGTTGCGGAGCTGGGCGAAACTCGGTGATGAAGCATCCTTCCGCACCCCTTCTCTGACCCAGATCGCTCCGAAACCCGAGCCGCAGCCGGGGGAAATGGCGGACTCCTACGATGATTCCAACGTGAAACCGGTGGCGATCAAGGAGCTGGACCAGTCCGGCCTGATGCCGGTGCTTTCGGAAGCTTCGATCTACTATTCGATCAGCTATTACGACCGCGGCCCCGGCCAGACGAATCCCTACGGCTTGCGCATCCACCTCTACCCGCGGGTGGTGCTCTGGAATCCTTACAACACCAGGCTGCGGGTGAACCCGACCGCGATCTGCCTCTTCATCAACGGCAGCAAAACCTTTGAACTCGAGCTCGCCGACGGCAAGCGCGAGGTCTTCGGCATGACCCTGGGCCGCGGCGGTGCGCAGCGGGGATCGCTGCTCTTCTCGCTGGCCGGGATGACGATGGGCCCCGGCCAGAGCCTGGTCCTCTCCCCATCCGGCGCACAGGCCTATCAGAACGCGACGCCGTCAAGTAACGGCCTCACGGTCGGCCAGGTGCCGGACGTCAACCGCTTCTTCCATCTCGACTCGCAGAGCCACGGACCTTCTTTCCTCAGCCACGTTCTTCCTGTGCAGGGCGACGCGGTCCGCTGGACCAGCGGCGGGAAATCCCTGGCCGATAGCAGCGTGCCCTCGCCACCCGTCCAGTTCCGTGAGATCGCCCTGTCGAAGGCGTATGGCTCCGAACTGCAATTCCAGGCGGATGACTACCGGATGCTCTGGAAGGATTCGGGCAGAGCGGGCGCTTGGACCGATGCCGACTTCGACAAGATGCCGATGCTCCAGTTCGTCTCCTGCGCCCTGCAATATGGAGACAACGACGAGCTGCCCGTCGTCTGGTCGGAAAGGATGCCGGTGCCCGTGGAGCAGACCGGTGCCGGCAAGCCCGACGGTCTTTTCCAAGCGCCCGACCGGCGGACTCGCGACGGCTTCCGCTTGCGCTGGTTCGATGAGCACGCTTCCAACCGGCTCGGTTCGGGCAGCCTCGCCGGCACCGCCCACTTCGACAACGCTCCGCTCGCCAACTGGAACGTCCGCTCCACCTACTCGCTTCGGTCGCCGTGGGAAAATCTGAGCGATTCCATCCCCGCGTTCTTCGGGGCCTACACCCGCGATCTTTTCGACGACGCGGTGTCGTGGAACGGCATGCAGCCGGTCGCCTCGAGCGGCGGGGCGACAGGCTTCCCCTTCGGCCAGCCGATCGAAGGAACCGGCAGCTACATCCTCTTCGACGTGCCGCGCTCCGGGACCGGGATCGTTTCGCCGGGCATGTTCCAGCATGTGAAAATGTCGGAATTCATCTGGCATCCGAGTTATGCCTTCGGCAACTCGCTGGTGGATCCGCGGGTCGGCCGCACCGGTACCGAACTCGAACGCCGCTCGCTCAACAACCGCAGCAACGGCGGCTGGAACCGCTACACCATCGGCTGGGCGGACGACGGCCGCTCCGACGACCAGGACAAGTGGGCCTTCTATGCCCGCAACCTCCTGCAGAACGTGGTGAGCGATCGGCCGGGTGACGAGCAGTCGGTCTCTTACGATCTCAGCTTCGAGCTGAACCACAGCTTCTGGGACCGCTACTTCCTGAGCGCCGGAGATTCGGGCCGCTGGGCCCGCTTCGCGGAGGATCCCTTGAAAAATCCGTTGCCGAACGGCCGCCTCCACCCGGTCAAGGGCAGTGCCGGCACCCCGGAAGACGGCCTCGGCGACCTTCACCTCGCAGCCGGCAGCCTGATGGTCGACGGTGCCTTCAACGTCAACTCCACCCGCAAGCAAGCGTGGAAGGCAATGCTGCTTTCCACCCGCGGGACGATTTCCGAAGATCGCGCCGCCTTCCCGCGGCTGCTCAATCCGCCGGGCTCCGACGGCAGCGCGGCCTCGCCGGGCAGCACCGACTCCTGGACCGGCTTCCGCAGCCTGACGGAGGAGGAGGCCGACGAACTCGCCGAGGCCATCGTCACCGAAGTGAAGACCCGCGGGCCCTTCCTTTCGATGGGCGACTTCGTCAACCGCCGCTTGAAAGACGACCCCACCGGCGACAAAGGCGCGCTCCAGGCCGCCATCGACCGCACCTCGATCAACCGCTCCTACGACCAAGCCCAGCCGCTCGACAACAGCAAGGAGCTGCCGAACTACTACCACCGCGACAACATCGCGGACCCGACCCGCTTCAACCAGATGCTCCAGCCGGACACCAAAGCCTGGGGGATGCCCGGCCACCTGACCCAGGCGGACCTCCTGCAAGTGCTCGGCCCCGCGCTGTCGGCCCGCTCGGACACCTTCCTGATCCGCGCCTACGGGGAGTCCAAGGATGGCAAGGGTAGGGTGCAAGGCCGCGCCTGGTGCGAAGCCACCGTCCAGCGCGTGCCGCAGCCGCTCGATCCCGACGGACTCGGCCTCAACCCCGCGGAGCCGGACAGCGGGCGCAACTTCGGCCGGCGCTTTGTCACCGTGGCCTTCCGCTGGCTATCGAAGGAAGAGATCTAACCGTTACCCCTTTCATGACCCCGACCCGCCTCACCCCCGACGAAGTCGTCGCCGAAGTCCAGGATCTGTTCTCCCGCCATGGCGGAGAGAATTATGGCGAGGATGTCACCCAGCTCGAGCACGCCGTGCAGGTCGGCTTGCTGGCGGAAGCCGGCGGCGAACCCGACGAGGTGGTGGTCGCCGCGTTTCTCCATGACATCGGCCACATCTGCGATTCGGACGCGGAAATGATCGGCACCTACGGCCGCCATTGCCACGACTCGAACGGCGGCGAGTGGGCGCGTTCGCGCGGCTTTCCGGAAACCGTCGCACGTCTGATCGAGAACCATGTGGCGGCCAAGCGCTACCTGACAGCGACCGATCCCGCCTACAGCCAGCGGCTTTCCGCCGCGTCGAAGGAGACGCTGCTCCACCAAGGCGGGCCGATGGATGCCGGTGAGATCGCTGAATTCGAGCGCGACGAGCTGCACCCGCTCCACATCCGGCTGCGGCATTGGGACGAGGCCGGCAAGGACGACGGCGCGGACCTTACCGACCTGAGCCGCTTCCTCGAAAGGATCCGCACGCTGCTGGCCCGGGCCTGACGGCGCTCGACAGCCGCCGCCCGCGGTGCTTCCTTCCACCAAATCGCCCATGCCGGTCCGCTACAGCAGGAAGATTCTTTATTTCACGCCGGAACCCGCGCCGCTGCGGCCTCGCTTCCGTGTCGGCATCCGGCTGATGGACTGGACCCATGGATTCGCCCACCGGATCTTCGCCGGCGTCGTCGATTTCATCCGCACCGGCGTGGACTGGGAACTGGTCTACGATGCCCCTAGTGGATTCGACCTGCCTTCGACGCCGGTCGATGGCGACTGGGACGGCCACGGCCTGCTCACCTTCCGCCACACCGCGGAAGAGGCGGAACGCTGGCGGGCCCGCGGCATCAAGGTGGTCAATCTCAGCGCCGAAGTTCCCGCCGGCAGCGATGCCTTTCCCCGCGTCACGCTGGACAACGAGGCGGTCGCGGTCGCGGCGGTCGACCACTTCTGTAGCGATCTCGGCTTGAAAAACCTAGCCTTCTGGCACGACCCGGACCGCAACTATTCCTGCGAGCGTTGGGAAGCCTTCGAGCGCATCGGCCGCCGGGCAGGCTGCCGCGTCGATCTGCTGGAAGTGCCGGCGTGCCGCCACCCGCCGGAGAGCCGCGCCGCGGAGATCGAGCGCCGCGCCTGGCCGCAACTGCTCAAGCTGCCGCAACCCTGCGGGCTGTTCGCGAAGGACGACATCGCCGCCACCTGGGCGCTCCGCCTTTGCCGCACCGCCGGCCTGCGCTGCCCGGCCGACATCTCGGTGCTCAGCGTGAATGACGACCCGGTGTTCTGCCACACGTCCACCCCGCCTCTCAGCAGCATCCGCTTTCCCGGCCGAAAAGTCGGCTTCATCGCCGCCGAGCTGCTCCACGGTCTTCTAACAGGCACGATCCCGGACACCGGCCAACGGGTGCGGGTGCCGCCCGGCCCGCTGGTCCCGCGGGAAAGCACCGGCATGCCCGACCCCGGCGACCCGCTCGTCGCGAAGGCCCTCGACGCGATCCGCTCCGCCCCTCCGAACCAATCGCTTTCGGTCCCCGTCCTCTGCGAGAAGATCGGCGTCTCGCGCGAGCTGCTGCGCAAGCGGATGCAGGGAAGCATCGGCTCCAGCCCGAAGCAGGAGATCGACCGCGTCCGCCTGATGCGGCTGAAAATGGCCCTGGTCTCCCAGAACGCCACGCTCGAGGCCTTGGCGGACGAGTTCGACTTCACCGGGGCCGAGGAACTTTGCCGCTACTTCAAGCGTCTCACCGGCACCTCGCCCGGCCGCTACCGCGCGGACTTACAGCCGCGGCATTGAGCGGTGGATCGCGCCGGTCATTCGTCGAAGCAGAAGTGGGTGCAAAAAGAGCTTTGGCTCATAAATGAAGACCTTGATGCGCCAGATTTATTCCGAGCCTCTCAAGGGCAAGGGTGTCCTCCACTACAAAAAGAAGAGCTGACAGTCGTGGCGCACCGAGCGGCACAAGCACCTCAAGCTCATTTCAGAATCCTTTCACTCGATCCCGTGGGAACACTCAAACGCCCCGGGCGGGAGCTCTTCATTGTCGAAATGCCGGGGCCACCTTTAGGCCACTACCGCGGGCATCAACCTCGCCATCATTCCTCGTACCCGAAGCGGCGGACGAGCGGGGCGAGGATCGGCTGAACCGGGGCGAGCCATTCTTCGTAGCGCCGCCACTTTCCCACCGCGCGGCGATGGACGGGGGCGCGCACGTCGGCATAGGTCGGCGATCCGGTGAGGCGCCGGGCGAGGGTCTCGCGGTAGTCCATCACGTCGTCCGACCATTCGAGCCCCATCCAGCCGATCACGCCCCCGGCGGTGCCGCGCAGGTCGTCGACGCAGTCTTCATAGCGCGTCTCGCGCCACTGGTCCGGCGGGAGCTTGTCCCGCAGCCGCAGCCAGCAATCCATTTCGCGGACGTAGCGGCGCGCAGTGTGTTCCAGCGTGAGGAAGCTCACCGAGAAGGCATTCAGCGGGAAGTAGTTCAGGAAACAGCTCAGCACCACGTCTCGCGGATCGCGCAGCATCACGAGGATCTTCGAATGCGGGGCCATCCGCAACCAGGCGGGGATCAGCTCGGTGAGCGAGGGATTCTTGTCGAGCATCACGCGCCCGGCCAGCGGCTCGCCGAGCAGCTCTTCCATGCCGGCGAAGTAGGTCGCGCGCATCTTCGCGGCGCGGCGGGCATCGGCGGCCAGCAGGCGCTTGCCGGCGTCTCCGGTGCCCGCCTTGCCCGGCGGCTGCAAGACGGGCGGCGCGATGAAGCGGGCGAACAGATCGTGCTCGTCGGAACTGTGGAGGCCGGGATGGGCGTCCAGCACCTTTTCGATCAGCGTGGTGCCGGAGCGCGGACTTCCGGTCAGCAGGACCAGCGGCGGATGTCCGCCCGCCTCGCGCTGCCACTGCGCGAGCTTTGCCGGAGTGAAAGCGCGCGCAAGCTGGTCGCCTTGCTTGCGGATCAGCGAGTCGATCCGCCTCAGCGGGTCCGCATCGGGCGCGCCGAATTCCTTGGCCCGCAGGGCCTGATCGATGGCTCCGGCGGCATCGCCAGCGCGATCCACGGCTTCGGCCAAGGCGTAGCAGGCCCGGGTCCGCAAGTAGGGATGATGCCGCGTTTCTCCGGCGATCGCTTCCAGCTCCGGCAGCGCTTGTTCGGCGTCGCCGCGGCGGATCGCCACGTGAGCCCGGAAGAAGCGGCCCTCGGCGAAGCCCGGATCCCGCGCCAGCACCCCGGACAGCACCGCTTCGGCGGCTTCCATCTCACCCGCGCGGTCCAGCAGCATCGCGAGTTCCAGCCCGGTCGCCGCGTCGGGCGCGGAAAGTCCGGCCGCTTCCTTCAGGGAGTCCAGCGCCTTTCGTCCGCGATGAATCATGCGATACGTCTGCCCCGCCAGCGCCAGCGCGGCGGCGGTCCTTCCCGCGGTAGCCAGATAGCGGTCGACCAATGTTTCCGCCTTCGCGATCTGATAGCGACCCCCGAAGGCCCGGGCGGCATCGATCAGCGCGAGCGGATGGTCCGGATGCCTCATGAGCACCGCGTCGAACTTGGCCAACGCCTCGTCGCAGCGGTCCTGAAGCCACAGCGCCCGGGCTTCCTTCAATTCTTGTGGATCGGCGGCATTCATCGGGATCGAAGCGGCGCAGCAATCCTGCGTCCCAAGCGCTCGGGGGTCACACCCAAATTGAATGATTCCGCACTTGGCCAGAACCGCTCGCTCGGCGTCTGCAACCATCGGCATCCCTCCTTTTGTTCGTTGTCCGCCTGGCCGCCGCACTTGCTCAATCTCCTGCCACCGAGGATAGGAAAACCCTCACCGCGAGATGATCCGACCCGAGCCGGAAGTGATCGCAGCGCAGCGCCCGGCAACCCGGCGCGAGCCACACGTGGTCCAGCGTCAGCAAGGGCAGCCCGTAGGCCCAGGTCTCGCGGAAGCCGCGGCGTGGAGCGTCGTTGGCGAGGGCAAATCCCCGCGTCCGCCACTCCCGGAACCAGACCGATTCCGGCGGCGTATTGAAATCACCGAGGATGATCGCACGCGGATCGTCGCCCGCCGCCCGCAGGATGGCGGCCAGCGCCTGCTCCCGGGAAATCCACGGCTGCGAGCGGATGTCGGCCACGACGACTGCGAACTCGCCGTGGTCCGGTAGGGCAACCCGGACGCGGTGGCAGCGGAACAGGTCGTGCACGCCGAGCGACTCGTGAGAAAGGATCTTCCCTCGTACGCCAAGCAGCGTACTTCCATCGAAGCGCTTCCACTCGTGATCCGGATTCACGGCGGTGAAGCGGCGCCACTCGTCCTCGTCGAAACTGCCGCGCTCGATTACAGCGGAGATGTCGGCCTCGCCCACCGCCGGCCAGGCCGATGGATTCCGGTCCAGTGCGCGGCCGGCATTCCAGACCGAGACCACCGGGGCATGGGGAGGAGCGACCGGCAGGTCGTCGAGCCGAAAGGAATGCCAGGCTTCCGCTAACGACACGGCCGCGCAGGTCACCGCCATCGCACGCACTCCCCAATGCCGGAACGCGACCACCGCCAGCAGTGCTGCCAACAACCGCGCCAGCCATGGCGTCCCATAGTAGAGCACCCCGGGAATCATCCAGCGGTCGCCGCCCCGGCAGACGATGCCCACCAAGGCCAGTGCGAGCCCCGATCCTGCGACGATGCGGAAAGCTTGCCGCAGTGTCATTTCCCGAGGTTGAGGATTTGCTCAAGGATGCCGAGGTAGTCTTCGAAGGCCTTCTTCCCAGCAGCAGTCAGCGTGTAGAGCGTCTGCGGCCGGCCGTCGCCGGTGAACTTCTCACCGCTGATATAGCCGGCTTGCTCGAGGGTCCGGAGATGAGTGATCAGATTGCCATCGCTCATCTCCAGCTCCGTCTTGAAATCCTGGAACGGCCACGGCTCCCCCCGGGAAGCGAGCAGGGTCATGATGCCGAGCCGCGCTTTCTCGTGGATGGTTTTGTCGAGCTTGGAGAAATCAATCATGCGCCCGGTCCGTCGCGGCGGGTGGTGGTGACGATGGCCACGCCGTAAAGCAAGTGGAAGCCGCCAAAAGTAGCCGCCATCAGGCCGGACGGGCCGAGGCGGAAAAGCAGCGGTGCCATTGACTGGAAAAAGGTCGCCGCCGACCAGGCAAGCAAGCCGGTGGTGACGAAAGCCAGCCCCAGCCAAATCATCGACTTCGGCGCGAACTCGCGGATCGCCAGCAGAGCCAAGCCATAATGCAGGATCCAGAAACACGCCGCGGTGAACTCCGCACCCTGCATGCCGTATCGAAGATAGAACAACCCGAGGAATCCGCCGACCACCAGCGATGGCAACGCCCCGCGCAAGGCGACCTTGAGGCCGTGCGACCACACCGGTCGGCTGTGAGCTTGGGCAAGACGCGTCAGCTGCCAGATCGCGAACAAAATCACCACCGCCAGCCCGCCGAGCCAGATCCCACCCCAAGCCCAGCGGCTCTTGCCTTCCGACATCCACCCGGCCGCCACCGACATCGCGCCGCCGAGCAGCGCCGCCTCCCCGGACAGCGCGCGGAAAATCGTCGCGCGTTCCATCATCGTGCGGATCACGCGCAACTGCTCCGCGGCTTCCTGGTGGGTCGTCATGCGCCTTGCTTTGCCATGCAAAGCGGAGGATTCCAAGCGGGAAGTTTGTCCCCCGACCACGGAAGCCCGGACCTCACGGCAAGCGGTGCACGTCCTTGTAATAAAGATAACTCGCCGGCTCATCGCCCATCGCCACGAACCATTGCGGGCAAAACGGTGCCATCCAGATCGCGTCGCCGACGCTCACCGGATAGTAATTCTCATCCAAGCGGTAAACGCCCTGGCCCGCCAGCATCAGCAGGCCGTGCTCCATGATGTGGGTCTCGACGAAGGGCAACGTGGCACCGGGCTGATAGGTGAAAATGTTCATCGCCAGGTCATACCGCGAATCGATCGGCAGCAGCGTCTGGAGCCGCGCCTTGTCGTTGCCGAGGAAGGGTTCTGCGGGGATGTCGGCAACGTGGCCGTGGACGGCGGGCGGCGCCTCGATGTTGTCCACCGGTTCGAACATCTTGCGGAAAACCGTGAGGCGGCTGCCTTCGCTGCCGTGGAGGGCGAGGACGTTTTCGGAAGGGACGAAGAGGAAGCCGCCGTCTGTTAGGGTGACATCGCCGTCGTCCCACACCGCGCGGACATCGCCTTTCTCGACATAGATCGCGTGCTCATGCTCGTCGGCGGGGAACCACGCGGTGCCGCCCTCGGCTTCGTAGAGGACGAGGATCTGGCTGAGCTCCGCACCGATGGCGGGCGAGAGGAGCACGTAGGCGGTCGCGCCTTCCCAGCCGGGAAAAGCGCTGGGCACATGGCTGTCGGGAGCGATCAGGGCGTGGCGGAGGCCGACGCGGGTTCGGGTATGGCCAAAAAGCGGGGTCATGAGAGTGGTGAAGGGGTTTTAAAGGAGCGCAGACTTTAGTCGGCGAGGAAGGGTGAATGATGCCAAGACACGCCGGCTAAAGCCAGCGCTCCGCCGCGGCGCATGGGAGAAAGTTCTCATCATTCAAGGGCTTTAAGGGAGCGCAGACTTTAGTCGGCGAGTAAGGGTGAGTGATGCCAAGACACGCCGGCTAAAGCCAGCGCTCCGCCGCGGCGCATGGGAGAAAGTTCTCATCATTCAGGACTCAGAAAGCGGCCGTGGGTGGCGGGCGACACCGGATTTCCCCGGAGCCAGGTGGCAGCGACCCGCCAGCCGCTCTTCATTCCGACATACGGCGAAATCGGATGGCGGGAAAGCAGGTCCTTGCGCTCGATGACACTTTCCTCCGGCGCGAGCAGGCAGAAGTCGGCATCGAAGCCCGCGGCCAGCCGGCCCTTGCGCGAGCCGAGCCCGAAGCGCCGGGCGGGATTCGCGGCCATCAAGGCGGCGAGCTGTTGCCACGATGACTCCCGCAATCCCCGCCCGATCATCAACGGAAACCCGTGCTGGCAACCGGCGATTCCACCCCACATCGAGAAGAAATCATTCCCCTCTTTCAACTCCGGCGGCGAGGGCGAGTGGTCGGAGCCGATGCTGTCAATCTCCCCGGCGGCCAGGCATTGCCAGAGCCCGTCCACCGTCGCGGCATCCCGCAAGGGCGGCGCGCACTTCGCGAAGGGGCCGATGCGGCTCGCGGCGGCGGTGTCGAGCAGCAGATAATGCGGGCAGGTCTCCGCGGTGACATCGATTCCCTCGCGCTTCGCCGCCGTGACCATGGCGATCCCTTCCGGCGAGCTGATGTGGACAATGTGGAGCGCGCAACCCGTGTCGCGGGCGCAGCCGAGCGCCATCCCGATCGCATCCAGCTCCGCCGCGACCGGCCGCGAGGCGAGCCAATCGGCCATCGTGCCGGGGCTGGGGTAGGGATGTTTCGCCTGATGCGCGGCGAGGGTGGCCGGGCTCTCCGCGTGGACCGCGACCGGCAAGCCGAACTCCGCGGCGACGTGCATCCCGCGGCGCAAGGTGGCTTCATTGGCAGCGGCGAATTCCTCCAGACCGCTCGGGCACATGAATGCCTTGAAGCCGGCGACACCCGCCCGGGCGAGGTCCGCGAGCTCGGCCAGCGAGTCCGGCGTCAGGCCGCCCCACAGCGCGAAGTCGAGCCGGCTGTTCATCTCCCCCGCCCGCCGCTTGGCCGCGAAACTGGCGAGGTCGAGCACCGGCGGCGACGAGTTCAGCGGCATGTCGATGAAGCAGGTCCCACCGCCCGCCGCCAATGCGGTGGAGCCGGTCGCGAAGCCTTCCCAAGCGGTGCGACCGGGTTCGTTGAAGTGGACGTGGGCATCGACCAGGCCGGGGAAGAGCACTTTTCCGGTGGCATCGATTTCCGTCTCGCAGGAACCTGTTAGATCCGTTCCGAACTCGGCGAAGATTTCTCCCGAGATCCCGACGTCGAGCGTCCGCAAGCCGTCGTCAGTGACGACGGAGGCGCGGCGGAGGAGGGTGTCGAAGGTGCTCATGGGCTTGGAGGAACGAACCGCCGAGGCGCGGAGGTCGCGGAGGCGAACGCAAAGCTGGAGTGATGGTTGAGAAAATCCACGAGCACTTTTAAGGCAACTGCGATGTCTTCTGACGAAGCATACTCATCCGGATGATGGCTCAGGCCGGCACGGCAGCGGACGAAGAGCATCGCGACCGGCATCGCGGTGGCCATCATCACGGCATCGTGCCCGGCCCCGCTGGCGAGCAGGCGGCGATGGCCGGTCGCGGCTTTTGCGGCGTCGAGCAAGCTCTCCGTCAAAGCGGGATCGCAAGGCACGGCGGCGTTCGACTGCACCAGTTCCACCGCGAGTTCCAACTGCCGTTCCTTCGCGATGCTCGCGAACTCCGCCCTCAGTTGGTCCAGCAGGCTTTCTCGGCATTCATCATCCGGATGCCGGAAATCCAGGGTGAACCTGACCTCGCCGGGAATCGCATTCGAGGCTCCCGGCTTCACGTCCAGCTTGCCGACCGTGGCGACCAGGTCCGCTTCGCCACGCGCCAGCCGCTCCGCCGCCAGCACGCACTCCGCCGCGCCGGCCAGGGCATCGCGGCGCAGGTCCATCGGCGTGGTTCCCGCGTGATCCGCCTGGCCGCACAGGGTGATCGCCAGCCGGCTCTGCCCGCAGATCGCGGACACCGCGCCAAGCGCCCCGCCCGCTTCTTCCAGCACCCGGCCTTGCTCGATGTGGACCTCGACGTAGCCGCGGCTACTATCTTTATCGTAGAAAAACCCCGTCGCCCCGTCATGCCAGCCCTCGCGTTCCAATGCCTCGCCCAACGACATCCCGTAATCATCGCGGATCGCGAGCATCGCGTCATCCAGCTTCCCGACGCAGGCGCGGCTGCCGAGGTAGGTCGCATGGAAGCGCACGCATTCCTCGTCCGAGAAGCCGAGCACGTGGACCGGAAACTCAAGCGGCCCGGTCACTTCCAGCGCCGCGATGGCGATCAACACGCCGAGCGCGCCGTCGTATTTGCCGGCATCGATCACCGTGTCGAGGTGCGAGCCGAGAAGAAGCGGCATGGCCGCGGATGGTAGATGGTGGATGGTAGATGGTAGATGGTAGATTTTGAACCCCTGAGCCGGAAGGCGATGCATCCGCCATCTGCGATCTGCGATCTGCCATCTCCCATCTGCCATCTGCCATCCAGAACCCCGCGCACCGTGCCGCCAACATCGTGCTCGACCACCATCCCCGCCTCTTCCATCCAGCCCGCCACGATCCGTGCCGCCTGCCGGTTGGCGGGCGAGAGGAAGGTCCGGGTCAGCGAACCCGGCGTGTCGGTGATCGCGCCGAGTTCCTCGATCCGGCCGAGTAGCCGCTCCAATGCCCCGTCAAAGTCCATCGTCAGCTCCCGCGGTAAGTCGAATAAGCCCATGGCGAGCAGACCAGCGGGACGTGGTAGGATTTCCCCTCCTCCACCCGGAAGCGCACCGGTACCACGTCGAGGAAGGGGCAATTCACTCCCAGCTCCACGAAATAGGCCGCCACGTGAAAGTGCAGCTCGTAGGTCCCCGCCGCCAGTGCCGCGCCTTCCAGCAGCGGCCCGCCGCCGCGGCCGTCGGCGTCGGTCACGATCGAGACGAGTGACTCGCCGTCCCGCCACAATTCAACGCGCATCCCCGCCGCCGGCCGGCCGTGCGCGGTGTCGAGGACGTGAGTGCTCAGTTTTCCCATGGCACGAAGCTGAGCAGTTCCGGTGCCGGGGGCAAGGCCTCTCGAGGTGGGGCGTGATTCGCCTGCCAACCGGCGAGAGGCCCGGGGATTAGGGCGTTCCAGCCCGGTCAAGCAGCGCCTTCATCAGGTCGGTTGATTGAACGGACGAGGGGTCGGTGGTTCGTCCCATGGTCCGGACGATCACGTATTTCGGCGCGGGGGTTCTGGAGAAGAGCACCTGGACATAGCGCTCGTCGTTGGCTCGGCCGGGGCCGAAGTCGTAGAGGAACTGAGTCACCTCAAACCCCCGGTAGGCCCAAGTCCGGCGGGAGTGTTGCTTTCCGCCGGAGCGCTCGACCACCCAGAGATAGCTCGAAACAAAAGACTCGTAGTGGGCGGTTTGAGCGGAGCCGGGCACGTAACTGACTTGGGCGACACGGGGGGGATTGCCGCTTCGATAAACGGGCCTCGCCACCGTGCCATCGTCGGCGCGGGTCCATTTCCCGGTCGAGACCGCCGCCGCGTCGGCGAGGGCGAAGTCGGCGGGTTTCATCGACGGAATACCGCACGAGACGAGAAAAAGACTCGCGGCGATGGCTGCGAGCCGCCCGAACCAAAGAAAAAGCTTCATTGCCAAAGCTGACCGCGTCGTGGCGGACCCTGTCAAGGAACGACCTGTTTTTGCCGCTTCCTTCTCATTTCCAACACCCCGCCCCGGTGGTTGACCCCCTGCGGACCGGTTGCTAGCTTCCGCGCCCGCCGATGAGTTCCGAATCCCAATACAAAGACACGCTGCTGCTGCCGCAGACCACGTTCCCGATGCGCGGGGACCTGGTGGAAAACGAGCCGAAGCGTCTCGAGATTTGGAACAAGGCCGGACTTTATCAGAAAATCATCGACCGCCGCCGCGCCCAGAAGGCACCGACTTTCATCCTCCACGACGGCCCGCCTTTCGCGAACGGCGACGTCCACATGGGCACCGCGCTCAACAAGGTGCTCAAGGACCTGGTGGTGAAGTCGAAGACGATGGCCGGCTTCGAGGCGCCCTTCGTTCCCGGCTGGGACTGCCACGGGCTGCCGATCGAGTTCAAGGTGGTCAAGCAGGCCGCCGGCCTGGAACCCGCCGAGATCCGCCGCCGCTGCACGGAATTCGCGACGGGCTGGATCGACGTCCAGCGCGGCTCGTTCCGCCGCCTCGGGGTGTTCGGCGATTGGGAAAATCCCTACCTCACGATGGCTCCCGGCTACGAGGCCGAGATCCTGCGCGTCTTCGCCAAGCTGGTGGAAGACGGCGCGGTCTATCAGTCGAAGAAGCCGGTCCAGTGGTCCTACGGCGCACACACCGCGCTGGCCGAGGCCGAGGTGGAATACCAGGACAAGGAAAGCACCGCGATCTTCGTCAAGTTCCCGCTGACCCCGGAGTCGTCGTCGAAGATCGGCATCGGCAACGCGTCGATCGCCATCTGGACCACCACCCCGTGGACCCTCCCCGCCAACCTCGGCGTGGCGGTGCATCCGGACTTCACCTACGAGGTCTGCCAGTTCGAAGGCAACGGCCGCCGCGAGATCCTGATCGTGGTGAAAGAGCTGGTCGCCGAAATGGAAGCGAAGTCCGGAATGCGTCGTACTTCGGTGATGAAGACGCTGAAGGGCCGCGAGCTGGAGCACCTGGAGGCGCGCCACCCTTTCCTCGACCGCACTTCGAAGCTGATCCTCGCCACCTTCGTCACCACCGAGACCGGCACCGGCGCGGTCCACATCGCCCCGGGCCACGGCGCGGACGACTACGTGGCCGGCCAGCAGTACGGACTCGGCGTGCTGTCGCCGGTCGATGACGATGGAAATTTCACCGCCGAAGTCGGCCTGCCGCATCTCGTCGGCAAGCACGTCTTCAAGTCCAACGAGCCGATCGTCGAGCTGCTGGAAGAAAAGGGCGTGCTGCTGGCGAAGGAAGTCTACCGCCACAGTTACCCGCATTGCTGGCGCTCCAAGACGCCGATCATCTTCCGCGCGGTGGAGCAGTTCTTCATCTCGCTGGAAAACCTGCGCGGCCAGGCGCTGACCGCGATCGACCAGGTCGAATGGCTGCCCTCCTGGGGCCGCAACCGGATCTACGGCACCGTCGAAGCACGGCCCGACTGGTGCATCTCGCGCCAACGGACCTGGGGCGTCCCGCTGCCGGTGTTCTTCGACGCCGACAACAAGGCGATCCTTTCCGCCGACATCGCCCGCAAGGTCGCCGACCTCGTGGAGAAGGAAGGCACCAACCTGTGGTTCGAACTTTCCGACGAAGATCTCGCCGCCAAGCTCGGCCTGCCCGCCGGGGTCAAGAAGTGCCGCGACACGCTCGACGTGTGGATCGATTCCGGCTGCTCGCACGTCGCCGTGTTGGAAAAGAACCCGCAGCTCCATGCGCCCGCCGACCTTTACCTCGAGGCCACCGACCAGCACCGCGGCTGGTTCCAGAGCTCGCTGATGATGAGCGTCGCCTGGCGCAGCGTCGCTCCCTACAAGGCGGTGATGACCCACGGCTTCGTGGTCGACAAGGACAAGAAGAAGATCTCCAAGTCCGACGCCGCCAAGTCCGGCAAGCCGACCGACGCCGCGTTCTTCTACAACAAATACGGCGCCGACATCCTGCGCTTGTGGGTGTCGTCGGTCGATTGGCAGAGCGAGGTTCCCTTCAGCGAGGACCTCTTCAAGCAGGTCGCCGAGCCCTACCGCCGCCTGCGCAACACGATGCGGATCTTGTTAGGCAATCTCGACGGCTTCGACCCGGAAATGGACCGCGTCGCGCCGAGCCACCTGCCGCTGCTCGACCAGTGGATCCTCGAACGGCTCAACGCGGTGGTCGCCGAGTGCCGCAAGGCTTACGAGCAGTATGAATTCCGCAAGGTCTTCAACGCGGTGAACCAGTTCTGCGCGACCGACCTGTCCGCGATCTACGTCGATGCGACCAAGGACCGGATGTATTGCGACGCGAAGAATTCCGTCCGCCGCCGCGCCAGCCAGACCGCGATGTACGACGTCTTCACCGCGCTGGCCCGCATCCTCGCGCCGATCCTCGCCTACACCGCCGACGAAGCTTGGGAGCACGCGCCTTTCACCGAAGGCAGCGTCCACGAACAGGACTTCCCGGAAGCCGATCCCGCCTTCGCTTCCGGCAAGGCGACGGCGAAGGTCAACCGCTTGTTAGAGATCCGCAAGGTCGTCCAAACGGCGATCGAGGAGCGGATCCAGGCGAAGGAGTTTTCCAAGAACAACGAAGCCGCGGTCACGCTGGTGGTTCCTGAAAAGGAGTCCGTTTACGACCTGCTGCGCGACCGCCAGTTCGCGACCGAGTTCTTCATCATCGCCGACCTCGACGTCTCCGCCGGCCCCGCCCTCTCGGCGAAGGCGGCGAAGACGAAACACGAGATGTGCCCGCGCTGCCGCCGCTACGAACCGCTCGGCAAGGGCGGCGTCTGCAAGCGCTGCGAGTCGGTGGTGCAAGTCGTTTCGCGGGCTTGATCGAAGCCAATCCTCAATCACCTATCGGGATGTCGCCTGAGGCGGAGATGAAGAAAGAGTGGCGCATCGGGTGGATCCTGCTGTTCCTCACGCTGCCGCTCTACGTGCTCGATCAGTGGTCGAAGTTCTGGATCGTCGCCCGCTTTCCGGAGCCGGAGCCGGGGCGGTTTTCGTCGGGCGTTGAGGATCCGGTGATCGACGGGTTCTTCAATCTTGTCCGCGTCCACAACCAGGGCGTCGCCTTCGGTTTCGGCAATGGCAGCGACTGGGCACCGATCGTGTTCCTCGCGGTGCCGTTCATCGCGCTGATCCTGATTACCTTCGGGTTGAAGAAAGACTTCTTCATCGGCAACTGGGGCAAGGTTGCCGTCGGGCTGCTGCTCTGTGGGATCTTCGGCAATCTCACCGACCGGCTGATCCAAGGCTCGCGGCTTTCCTACATGGAAGGTCAGCCGCTTTGGGAACGCCTGAAGGCCGGCTACGTGGTGGATTTCCTCGATTTCACGATCCCGCTGGTGAACTACCGCTGGCCGTCTTTCAACGTGGCCGATTCCTGCATTTTCGTCGCCGCCTTCGTGCTCTTTTTCACCGGCTTGAAGGCCGACCTCAAGAAGGCGGCGTAGCGCGTGAGCGCTGGTCGTCAGACCGGCAGCCCCGGGAGCGCAAGCCTAGCCTTGCCAGCCTCCGCCGGTTGGAAATGATCGGCTGCGTGAGGGACATCATCGTCGCGTTGCTACTATTTCTGGGCACCGCCTTGCCCGGCCGGGCGCTGGAAGAGGAATTCGTCCCCCCGCCGGCACCGGAAGACCGCATTCTCGACGAGTCCCGCGTGCTGGTCCGCGACACCGAACGCAAGGAGGCAATCATCGCCGCGCTCGACGCACTGGAAGCAAAACACGGCTTCCGCATGTATTACGTGCTCTACGACTCGCTCTTCGGCCGCGACCTCGCCGGACGCGCAAGGGTGCTCCGACAGGCCTGGCTTGGCGAGCGGCCCGGCATGGTGCTGCTGCTGGAAACCGACAGCCGGACATTCAGGATGGACCGCCCCGCCGCACCCCAAAAGGAAGTCGCGCCAGGAACCCAACTGGAGATGCCAGAGTCCACCGACCTTTCGCAAATGGATCTCTCCCGCCTGGTCCGGGAACTGGAAGGATCCCTGATGACCGCCGGTGACGGCGCGGAGTTCGCGGAGCGGCTGGGCACCGGAATCGCCGTCGGCGTGTCGTCGGTGCTCGACGAGCAGGCAGCCCGGCCGGAGGGCGGCACCAAAGGCCGGACGATCCTGCTGGCCATCGGCCTGATCGCTGCGGCCGGTCTCGTCGCCTTGTTTGTCGTCGCCGGTCTGAAGCGCGCCGAGGCGAGATCCTTGGAGCGCTACGTTTTTCCCAAGATCAGCGTCGCCACCCGGCTCGGTGCCCCGTACGGCGGCGGCAAAATCAGCTCGCGCAGCTTTGGCCGCGGGCCGAAGAGCTGACGCCCGCCCGGCGAGGAGTCACAGCGGCTTTTCCAGCTTGGCCTGCTTGGCCAATCTGCGCGCTTCCCGTTGCGCCCGGATTTTCCGCATGAAGGAGGAAACCTTCGCGTTGCGCAGTGGCCGGACCGGCAGGTGATGCGGCATGATTGCGGAAAACAAATGCACCAGCGGAAAGGTGATCGCAGCGGCAATCACGGCGGAGGCAAAGATGCCCATGATGAAGTTCCCGGAGTTCGCGTTGAGGATGAAATCGGGGATCGGAACCTTGAACCAATGCGATTCGCTCAACCAGATAAGGAAATCCTTGAACCAGGTGATCTCCGGCAAATCCAAGCCAAAGAACTCCGCAATCCGGTTGCCCAGCCAGAGCTGGCCGAGGAAAATTGGCCCGTTGGTCGCGAGGTTGCTCAACCAGCAGGCGGCCATCGCGACCGGCACGTTCGCCTTGAAACGCATCGCCGTCACCCCGGCGAAAATCATCTGCAGCGGCAGCGGGATCAGCGCGAAGAACATCCCGATCGTCAATCCGGTCGCCACCGTGTCCCGGCAGGGCATCCAAAGGTGCCGCTCGAACAGCGCGTGGGTGAGGGCCTGCCACCAGTCACGATGCCGCAGCCGCGGGTGCCGCAAGGCGCGGTACGCGCGCCGGACGAGCCATAAGTAGCGTCGCTTCATGCTGCGGGTCGGGGAACCCTTCGAACTTCCTTCGTGAAGGTTCACGAAGCAACCGCAAATCCCTTGCAGCACGCGATATCGGCCGGCAAGGTCCGGGGACTTTCCCATGAACTGGTGGCAAGCGCTCATCCTCGGCGTGATCGAAGGGATCACCGAATACCTCCCCGTCAGCTCCACCGGGCACCTCATCGTCGCCCAGCGGATGATGGGCATCGGCACCGCCCCGGAAGACAAGGCCGCCGCCGATTGCTTCGCGATCTGCATCCAGGGCGGAGCGATTGCCGCGGTAGTCGGCCTCTATTGGCCGCGGGTCCGCCAGATGATCCTCGGCCTGCTTGGCAAGGATAAGGAAGGCCTCCATCTGGTGTTCGCCATCATCGCCGGATTCCTCCCCGCCGCCATTATCGGCCTGCTGGCGAACGACTGGATCGAGGAAAAGCTGTTCCACTTCAAATGGATCGCCTGGGCCTGGTTCGTCGGCGGCATCGGGATCCTCGCCGTCGACCGCTGGATGAAAAAGGGCGGCGGCTCGCAGGGCACCGAACTCGCCCGGATCACCCTCAAGATGGCCTTTCTGATCGGCCTCCTGCAGTGCGTCGCGATGTGGCCCGGCACCTCCCGCAGCCTGATGACCATCATCGGCGGCGTGCTGGTCGGCCTGCGCCTCAGCGCCGCGGTCGAGTTTTCGTTCCTCCTCGGCCTCCTCACCCTCAGCGCCGCCACCGCCAAGAAGGCCGTCTGGCCGATCGACGGCTTGGCCGAGAAATACGACACCGCCTTCGGGGGCGCGATGCTGATGTGGGACCGCTACGGCTTCATGCCGCTCGCCGTCGGGGTGATCGCCGCCACCGTCTCCGCCGCCGTGGCCGTGAAATGGATGGTCGCTTACCTGAACCGCCGCGGACTGGGGGTCTTCGGCTGGTACCGGATCGCCGCCGCCATCGTCGCCGCCGTGATGATCGCCACGAATTTCCTCAATCTGGGCCAAGGCTGAAACTACCCGGCCTGGGTCAAGTGTCGAATTTGACTTGCCGCTGGCCCCCTCCGCCCTTGCACTGGCGGGGTGAGCGGACCGCCGCGAAAATCCATCCTCCTCGTCCTGGTCACCCTGGTCTTCGGCTTCCTTGCGCCCGCTTCGGCGCAGCAGCGGACCGCCCGCGTCACCCTGGCCGACGGTTTCGACTTCCCCGTCGGCAAGCCGGAATCCACCGGCTACTACATCGCCCGTGGCCTGCGCCTGCGCGCCCCGGTGCATTTCGGCGAGGACTGGAATGGCCGCGGCGGCGGCGATACCGACATGGGCGACCCGGTTTACAGCATCGGTGACGGCGTCGTCACCTGGGCCTACGACGTCCGCCAGGGCTGGGGCAACGTGGTCATCATTCGCTACGGCTACCGGGACCCCTCGAGCGGCCAGGTCCGGTTCATCGATGCCCTCTACGGCCACCTCCGCGACATGGGCGTCCGGGTCGGGCAGTTGGTCAAGCGCGGCCAGCAGATCGGCACCATCGGCAGCAACCGCGGGATGTATGCCGCCCACCTCCACTTTGAAATCCGCCACAACCTGGCGATCGGCATGCACCGGGAGAGCGTGGACCGCAGCCTCACGAACTGGGCCGACCCCACCGAGTTCATCAAGAAATACCGCCGCCTGAACCGCGACTGGGGCAAGTCCTCCATGCCGCTGGGCACTTATCAGGAGTATCAAGGTTTCAAGGGCCTCTGAAGCGATGGCGCGGAACGGTCCCATGGGAATCTGGCGGGTCGTCCTGCTGCTGGTTGTCGCCTTGGTCCTTTGGGGGCTCGACCAAAGGAACGGCCCACCGTCCGCCAAACGCCCGCCCGCCGGCAAATCCGCCACCACCAAGCCCGCAGTCCGCGGGGACTACGAGGAATTTGCCGGCTGCCGGCTGGAAGAGCATCGCCAGAACGACGGCGACAGCTTCCACGTCCGGTTGCCCGATGGCCGCGTCGAGCAGTTCCGCCTCTACTACGTGGACGCCCCTGAAAGCGCGTTCCGCACCTACGGCGGAGGGGAGGACAACCACCAGCGGATCCGCGAGCAAGCGGAGGACTTCGGCATCTCCGTCGAACAGGCGGTCGAAATCGGCAAACGAGCCAAACAGCGGGTTCACGATGTCCTGGTGCGCGGCTCTTTCACCCTCCACACCGCGTGGGACAATCCTTTTGGCGACCGCCGCTACCACGCCTTCATCCAGCCCGCTTCCGGTCCTACGCTGGACGAAATGCTCGTTCGCGAAGGTCTCGTCCGCATTCACACCAAGCCCGCGGACCTGCCCGACGGCACCCCGGTCAAACAGCGCCTCCGGGAACTCCGCGAGCTTGAGACCACCGCGAAGCACAAGCGCCAGGGCGCTTGGGGAATTGCCGGACCCTAGGTCCCTTCGAAAGTGTTGATTGTCAGCCATCACCGATGGATTCGGCAATGGACGTTGGCTGCGATCTTATGCTAACCATCACGGGTTCATCTGCAATAACGCCCATGAAATGCCCCGTGTTCCTCGCTTTGGCCATGCTGGTCTCAGCCTCCCCGCTGCCCGCACGGGGCTCCGTATTGTCGACGAATCGCGGTTTTTCCGGAGAATTCTGCGAATTGACCGTCGGCCAACTGGCGGATGCGGCCGGGCAACCGGGGCTGTCAGTCGCTGCAGTTTCCGCAGGCGCGACTTCAACCGCTCCAACGGAACCGCCGAAAGCCGGCCACGGCTTGGTCACGGACCCTGTGGATTGTGAACCCGGCGGGGTGGTGCCTGCCTTGCCATCCAGCCGCACCGAAGCGCGCCCGGCCACGCCCGATCAAGTTCCCGAGCCGTCCGCCGTCTTGCTCCTCATCGGTGCCGCCGCATGGATCCTGCTGCGGCGTAAGCTTTGAGCGAACGTGACCGAAGAAATCCGGTTCACCCTCGATATTGCGCGCAAAAACGGCGGCGTAGACCGCTCCGGAGAAGGATTGCCCCCGCTGCGCCGCCCGGCTTGAGTCACCGCGTGTCCGACGCCCTTATCGCCGCCTCCCGTACGCTCGCCGACCGGCTGCGCCCGCTGTCCTTTTCGACTGCGAGCCACGTTTACCTGCCGCTCGACTACGCTCGCGAACCGCACGAACTCTACCTGAGCCGCTTCGGTGGCGGAAAGAAGCGGGTCGTTTTCCTTGGGATGAATCCGGGACCCTTCGGCATGGCGCAGACCGGCATACCCTTCGGCGAGATCGCCGCCGTGCGGGACTGGATGGGCATCTCCGCCCCGGTCGGCAAGCCGGCCGCGGAGCACCCAAAGCGGCCGGTTCAGGGATTCGATTGCCCGAAATCCGAGGTCAGCGGACGTCGCCTGTGGGGGCTCTTCTCGGAGCGCTTCCCAGTGGCCGGTGACTTCTTTCGCGACCACTTCGTCCTCAACTACTGCCCGCTGGTCTGGATGAGCGCCACTGGCGCGAACCTGACGCCCGACAAACTGCCGGCCACCGAGATGGAGCAAGTGGAAAGCGCCTGCCTCGACCACCTCGCCCGGGCGATCGAGCTACTGGACCCGCACTACTTGATCGGCGTCGGCGCCTACGCCGAAGAACGCCTAAAGGCAGCGGCGGACCTTACTGGCTCGACCGCCACTCTCGGCCGCGTCCTCCACCCGTCCCCCGCCTCACCCGCCGCCAACCGTGGCTGGGCGGAGGCCGCGGCCAAGCAGTTGGTCGGCCTCGGCATCTGGGTCTGATGCTTGGATTCACTCCTCCAGAGCCGGCTGGCCTAGGGGGTAGATGGTTTACCTATCCCACCGGGTTCACCCTCAGTTTCCGCAGCGCATGGAGGCTTCCCCCCGCGTCCTCCCGGATCTTCCGCGCCCCGTCCTTGCGTTTCGCGCCAAACGAACTCCGCCAACCGTTGAACACCCCTTCCACGAAGCCCTTGCTGCCGATGGCCACCCCGTCGCTGAACCACCGCACCCGGCAAAGCAGCAAGTCCGCTCGCGACAGCTTCCCGCCGTTCTTCAGCACCGCCTCCACCCGCTCCTTCGAAAAGCCCTTCTTCTTCAAAGGGCGCGCTGACTTGAGTCGGCTCGAGACTTCCAACCCGCTTCGGTCCACCCCTGCGGTCCCTCCCGACCAGGTCCCCTTCTCCGCCCCAACCTCCAACCCCTCCCCAAACAACCAGCACCGGTAAGCCTCCGCCGGAGTGGGCCCCCCGCGCTTCTCCTCCCACGAATCCATCGGTGCCTCCATCACCCGGCACAGCCCCCGCCGCGCCCGCTTGCTCCCCCCGCAGGCTTCGCCGTAGCCCGTCCACCGGTAGTCCTTCGGGTCTTCCACCAACCCCGCCCGCACCGGGTTCAGATCGATGTAGAGCGCCATCGTCCGCAACGCCTCGCCGTCCTCCACCAGCACGCTCTTGAAGCGGTCCATCCACAAGGTCCCGCGGCGGTCGTGGTGCTTGTTATACCAACGGGAAAAGCGCTCTTTCAGCTCCTTTATGAAGCAGGAAAGATCGCAGAAGCGCTTCCGGAAGGTCTCCATGATCGCCTCTGCTTCCTCCCCCCGTCCCGCCTCACGAACCCGTGCCAGTTCCCCCTTCACCCCGGCAATGAAGGCTTTCGAGTATAGCAGGGAAAGGTGTTCCAACAGCTTTGCCTCGCCGCCTTCGCCCTCGAAGCGCCTCAGGAACTTCGCCCGCTCCGGGACTTTCACCAGGATGTGGAAGTGGTTGTTCATCAGCGCATAGGTCAGAATCTCCACGCCCGAAAACTTCGCCATCCGCCACATCAGCTGGCGGAACGCCTCCTTCTCGACTTCCCCGAACAGCTTTTCCCCACCCGCGGTGCGGCTCATCACATGATAAGCCTGCCCGCCTGAATGCTCCCCGCCGAACTGCCCGAGAATCCGTCGCGGCGGCCGCTTCATCGGGCGCCCGAGGCTCCCCATCCGCCCTGGCATGGCAGCGGTCGGCAGGGTGGCTTTCTCAAGGGGCGACAGTTCCTTCAAGTCGTTGGCTTTCATCGGGGGAGAGGTGGAGACCAGAGCGAGGAAAGCAGGTTCAGAGATCACTGTCTACGACTGATTGCCTGGCGTTAAGTAATTAGGGACGCCGCGCCGATTGCACCGCCGCCCCATACCGTGGAGAGAGAAAAGGTCGCCCATCGCGGCAGCCATTAGCACCCCCTCGCAAACCCTTCCTCGAGATCGACGGCCATGCTGCCCCCGACTAGCCCTCGGCATGAGGGAAGATCACTGCGAGACGCTCGATGCCATTCTTCGAAAACTCCTCCCAATACCGCTTCTCGATGTCCTGAGTCTGCGCCCGGCGTTCTTCCTCGCCCAGATTTTCCCAAGCCGGCAGGCCGATCACCCGCGCGAGGTCGCGATCAGCCAGGCGGATCACCAACTCCTCCCAGAAGACCTCGTTGCGGAACTCGTCGTAGCACTGCTGGAAAAACGAGCCTTCCTGGTATTCGGTCGTCAGGTGGTGGCGTTGCTTCTCCTCGTCAAAATCGACATGCTCGCCGAGCCCGGCATGCTTGGCTTTTTCCAGCACCTTGTCTTCCAGCGCCTCGTAGGCCGCCACGCCTTCTTCCGCGCCGGGGCGTTCGTTCCAGGACGCAACCTCGGCGGCCAGACTGACCATTTCGACCAGGGTGCCGAGTTCATCTTCGGTGAAGCGCAAATGCATGTTGGGGTGACGAGAAAACCACTCCTTCCCCCCACCCGCAAGCCCGCAGCGACTCCGCGCTTGCACGACCGGCCCGTTTTCGACGAAGGTCCACCGTCCGCGGCAAAAAGCACGAGTAGCTCAGCGGTAGAGCGGCCCGCTTACACCGGGTTGGTCGGCGGTTCGATCCCGTCCTCGTGTACCAGCCGGAAGTTCCAAATGGGGCAGTTCCAGGTGCCAGGAAAGGCAGCGGATCACATCCGCCGCATCAGCGCTTCCTCCATCGCCCGTTCCACCAGCGCCGCGGCGAAAGCCTCGGTCGCCTTGTCGAGCCGCTGCACCGCAGCCTTCAAAGGATTCGGTAAGCCCGTTGCCAAGGCCCCGCGCACCGCCTCCGCGGCTTGCTCGATCTCCGTCCGTTCGCTCGCGGAGACGAGGTCGCTGGCATCTAACAAAGCCTGCTCGACCGCTGGCAGCAATTCTTCCGCCTTCAACTTCGCCTCGGTGAAAACCCGCTCCGCCATATCGTCGAAGGCATATTCGACCGATTCGCCGACCATCTTTTCGACCGCCACGTCATCGACATCCACCGCCGCGTTGCGGATCTCGACCACCGTGTCGCGACCGGTGGCCACGTCGCGCGCCAGCACCTCGAGGATGCCGTTTTCGTCGATCCGGAACTGCACGCCGACCCGCGCCTGGCCCTTCGGCATCGGCTCGAAGGGCACCTCGAAATTCCCCAGTTCCCAGTTGTCGCGAGCCATCTCGCGCTCGCCTTGCAGCACCCGCACCCGCATCGAGGCCTGGCCGCTGGCCGCATTGGTGAACATCTCACCGGCCTTGCAGGGAATGGTCGTGTTGCGCGGGATGATCACGTTCATCAGCCCACCGAAAGTCTCCACGCCCAGGCTCAGCGGCGTGACATCGAGCAGCACCATTTTGCGCAGCGTCCCGCCAAGCACGCCTGCCTGGATCGTCGCGCCCAGCGCCACCGCCTCGTCCGGATGCTGCGAAAGATCGGGCTCGCGGCCAAACAACTCCGCCACCGCCGCGCGCACCGCCGGGATCCGCGTGCTGCCGCCGACCAGCACCACCGCATTCAGCTCCGCGACGCTGATCCCCGCATCGGAAAGCGCTTGGCGGCAGCAGGTCAGCGAACGCGCGATGAAGGGCTTCGCCAGCGCTTCCAGATTGGCCCGGCTCACTTCCGTTTCCAAACTACGAGATCCATCGTAGAACGGCGCACGGAAGATCTCGCTCTCCCGCTCCGACAGCGCGCACTTCACCCGCTCCGCCTCCTCGATCAGCCTGACTTTCGCCCCGGCGTCCAGCGTGTCAAAGTCCGCCGCGCAGTGCCGCGCCAGTGCCCCGTCGAGGTCGTCGCCGCCCAGCCGCGTGTCACCGCGCGTCGCCAGCACCTGGAACACGCCGTCCTGCATTTCCAACACCGACAAGTCGAAAGTCCCGCCGCCCAAATCGTACACGGCAACCCGCGAGCGGTCCCCCAGCTTGTCGAGCCCGTAAGCCAGCGCCGCAGCAGTCGGCTCGCTGAGAATTCGCACCACCTCCAGCCCGGCCAGTTCCCCGGCGCGCTTCGTCGCCGCGCGCTGGGCGTCGTTGAAATAAGCCGGTACCGTGATCACCGCCTTGCTTGCCTGCCGCTCCAGCCGCGTCTCCGCGATCCGCTTGAGCTCCTTTAAAATCTCCGCGCTGACTTCCTCCGGCGTGCGCCCGAGCACCGTTACCCCGCCGTCCGCCGCGCGCTCCATCGGCACGCAAAACTCCCACTCCTCGCCATGCCGCCGGCCCATCAGCCGCTTCACGCTGGTCACCACCCGCCCCGGTTCGACCACCCGCCGCCGCAGCGCTTTGCGACCGACTTCCACGGCTCCGTCCCCGCCAAACCACACCGCGCTCGGCGTGATCCGCCGGCCGTCGGCATCCGCCAGCAGGATCGGAAAGCCCGACTCCACCGCGCCCACCGCAGAATGCGTGGTCCCCAGATCAATCCCCAGAATCAGTTCACCGGTCACGGCCGCAACTTTGCCCGCCACTCCCGCAGGGTCAATTCCCGCGGGCCCTCCGCGGGGATTACGCAATCACGTAGATTATCAAAGACTCCTTGAATTTCGCTTCGGCCTAGCCTTTTATCCCCGCGTCGTTTCACCCCGCAACGACACATCCCCCACCCCCATGAAAAAGAACCGCTCCCCCCGCGGCAAACAAGTCGTTGTCGCTTTGCTTGCCCTCACCTTTGGCTCCCTCGCTGCCTACACCGCGAAGGAATTCATCATCGGCAAAGACGGAACCCTTTCCGCCAAACTCGGCCCGGCCTTCAACAAGGTGCTGCTCGGTGCCTCGAAATTCGGCATGGGCCTCGGCGAACTTCACAAGGGCGAAAAGGCATCCGCCAGTGTCGCCCCCGAAGGCATGGTCACCGTCGCCCAAGAATCAAAGACCGCCGACTTCCGCCCGTCCGGCATCATCGCCGAAGGAGAGGAAACATCGCTCCTCGCCAAGGGCAGCAAGGAACTTCGCAAGGTCTCGCGCAAGGCCTTCATCTCCGCCTCCAAGGTCGAGATCTACGCGAAGTGACCCGGCGTCCGGCACCAACATGGCAGGGCGATTGGCTGGCTAAGGATTGTGTGGAGCTGCTTTAGTGATAAGGCGCAGGGCTTCGGGGCGGTGGTCAGCGTAGTGGAGGAAGGTTTGGTTGAGTGAGTCGTGCAGGCCGGGCTCGATGAGCGCGAGTATCGCATTGCGCAGCAGCGCGAGGTTCTTCGCCCCACGGGGCTTGCGACGCGTGCCGCGGTCTTCGCGCCACAC